>ENA-UENX01000244-UENX01000244.1-marine-metagenome-genome-assembly--contig:-NODE-244-length-28220-cov-152.162273_pt1 | contig 28220 bp, 18 predicted proteins | sample MGYA00237875_ERZ529327 | MGnify/ENA primary metagenome ERZ529327 (study PRJEB26372, sample SAMN05368347) | marine metagenome | biome: cultured habitat; feature: ocean water; material: water; isolation... | reverse complement strand
AGAATGACGGCACACGGGATAGTATCGTTAACCCTGGATCTTTTAATTCAAATTGGGATATAGCTGGAATGTAATTTCTTGCATAGGAATTACGCAACTAGAGAGTACAAAGTTTTTCTCAAAAACGATTAGCTGCTCCAACTGAAAGCTTTATTGGATAAGGTTGATAGCACTTCAAGTTGAGAACATAAATTTTCTGATCTTGACATTGCTGAAAGCCTTACCTTCCAATATTTATTTCCCTAGTTTTGTACTCTCTAGTAAAACAATAATGCTTCAATGCTTCAATATTTATTTGCAGTATATGTGGATGGTAATAGGAATGTATATGTTATCAGTACTGCAAGCTCTGTAAACTAAGTCGCCCTGTACCTCAACAATAGCAGGAATAATCTCAAATTAGCAGACTTCTGAGTGTGACCAGAAACCAAATTGATGGGAAACAGGTGTCAGTATGGTAAAGCCTTTCATATCAACTCGGAATTATCTGCTTTATTGAGGGCTGGCTGATTAATTTTCAGAGCATTAACACAAATTATCCTTGAGCCAAATTCTCCACCACGAGTAAAAGTACCAGAAGTTCAGTAGCTCAAGCTGATGCACAGATAGAATTTTGCGTATACCTATGCCGAAAAATTAGGTGACAATTCTTACTAGACCGGACCTGGTGACTAAGCCACTTATCTGTCCCTCTGTCCTTCCCTCCTTCCTGAGGTAATTTTTATGAAAATATTTTTATAAAAATATTGTAACTCCCATTTTACTATATGTTTAGGTAAATATTTAAACTTTTGTTTTTACTCCCATTGTTGACGATATGAAACCTTGAAATATTATATGGTATAAGTAGAAGACGTTAAAATATTCATAGTACCAAACAATGAAACGAAGAAAACTCATTAACCATATCGCAACTGCTACAACTGTCGCAACTTTAGCAGCTTGTAATCAAACTACCACTCAATCTGTTTCTACTGATAGCTTACCTTCTGTAAAATGGAGAATGACCACAAGTTGGCCTCGCTCCCTAGATACAATTTTTGGTGGGGCACAAACAATATGCGATCGCGTCGCAGCTATGACCAACGGCAGATTTACCATTACTTCCTATTCTGCAGGAGAAATAGTCGGAGGTTTAGAAGTTCTAGACGCTGTCCAACAAGGTACAGTACAATGTGGCCATACTGCAAGTTACTACTATGTAGGCAAAAACTCAGCCCTTGCCTTTGGTACCTCTGTCCCCTTCGGATTAACGGCCCAACAACAAAATGCTTGGTATTATCATGGTGGAGGACTAGAAATCATGCATAAGCTGTACTCCGACTTTAATATTATTAATTTTCCTGCTGGTAACAGTGGAGTCCAGATGGGAGGTTGGTTCAGACAAGAAATTAACACTGTTAGTGATCTAAATGGTTTAAGTATGCGCATCCCTGGTTTCGGTGGTGAGGTCATGAAAAAATTAGGTGTAAATGCTCAAGTATTACCTGGTGGTGAAATTTATTTAGCTTTAGAACGAGGTGCCCTTGATGCTGCGGAGTGGGTAGGTCCTTATGATGATCAGAAATTAGGCTTACAAAAGGCAGCAAAATATTATTATTATCCTGGTTGGTGGGAACCCGGTCCTACTTTTGAGGTGCAAATTAATCTCAATGAATGGAATAAACTACCAAAGGAATATCAAGAAGTTTTGAAAACTGTTGCATACCAAGCTAACATTAGTATGCTTGCCCAATATGATGCTTTAAACGGAGTAGCATTAGCAGAATTAATAGCAGGCGGTACAGAGTTACGCCCCTACAGTCAAGAAATTTTACAGGCAGCACAGAAAGCTGCTGTTGAATTTTACGAAGAAAAAGCTACTCAGGATACAACTTTTAAAGAAGTCTATGAACAGTGGAAAAAGTTCCGAGAACAGATTTATAAATGGAATACTATTAATGAATTGAGTTTTGCTCAGTTTACCTTCAATAACTCCCTAAAGTAAACTCAGAATTCATTTCTGTTATTAGTTATCAGTGCCTAACCCTGAAGTCAGAGGACTCATATACTCAATCAAATATTTTTTTGACTGTCCCAGTGCAGACTATTATCCTAGTTTTTCCTCAGAAGTAAAATTCGTAGCACAAACTAAATTTGAGAAACCCGAGAATGTTCTAACCACTCTAGGGGTTGCTATAAATAAATCATACATAAATGAACAATGAAACGTCGAAGTCTAATTAGTTATACTACTGTTGCTGCTACAACTGCCCTGGCTTTACCTGCATTTAGTCAAACCAAATTCCCACAGATAAAATGGAAAATGACGACAAGTTGGCCAAAAACTCTCAATACTTTATTTGGTGGAGCCGAGAAGATTTGCGATCGCGTAGCAGCTTTAACCAATGGTAGATTTACTATTACTCCCTATCAAGCTGGTGAAATAGTAGGAGGGTTAGAAGTTTTAGATTCTGTACAACAGGGTACTATAGAATGTGGTCATACTTGTAGTTCTTACTATAAAGGCAAAAACTCGGCCTTAGTTTTTGCTACCAGTGTTCCCTTCGGTTTGACTGCCCAACAACAGAATGGGTGGTTATATCATGGAGGGGGTTTAGAAGCTATACAAAAAGTTTATACTGATTTTAATGTGATTAACTTCCCGGCGGGTAACACAGGGGCGCAAATGGGTGGTTGGTTTAGGCAGGAAATTAATACTTTGGCTGACCTCAATGGTTTAAAGATGCGCATTCCTGGTTTGGGAGGAGATGTAATGAGCAAGTTGGGAGTAAATGTTCAGGTTTTACCAAGTGGGGAAATTTATTTGGCTTTGGAAAGAGGTGTCATTGATGCTGCTGAGTTGTCGGGGCCTTATGATGACCACAAATTGGGTTTGTATAAGGCAGCAAAATATTATTATTATCCTGGTTGGTGGGAACCTGGTCCGACTATTGATATATTGGTTAATCTAGATGCTTGGAACAAACTACCAAAAGAATATCAAGAAATTTTTCAGACTGCTGCTTATGAAACTAATTTGAATATGTTGGCTCAATATGATGCTTTGAATAGTAAAGCATTGCTAAAATTGATGGCAAAAGATGTCCAATTCAAGACTTTTAGTCCAGAAATCATGGAAGCTGCTCAGAAAGCTACTTTTGATATCTGTGAGGAAAATGCAAGTCAAGATGAGAGTTTTAAGGAAGTTTATCAACAATGGAAAAAATTTAGAGAACAAGTTTTTAATTGGAATAAGTTTAATGAATTAAGTTTTGCCCAGTTTTCTTTTAATAATTCCTCAAGCTGAACTCAGAACTCAGAACTCAAGTTATAGCTGTGATACTGTTAAGATTTGAAAAATTCCCAACTTTGAGCCTATTATACTAATTTCAAAAATACGTTACACATAGTCAAACCAAGAAAATGATTTTACAGGAGATGCCTATTTGACAAAAAAAAAGAATTTATGGCATAAAAAGTGGTATTGAAACGATTTATTATGAATTATGAACCCATACTCCTGATTTATAAAAAATTTCCTATTTATTTGTAGCAAATATTTATTAAATTTAGTAATATTAATTTAGATGAAGGAGAGTAGCGATCGCTCCAGTCAAAATAGTTACAGTAAATGCTTGATGCTTTTGGGATGGGTCTATTTTAGGAAGAGTAATTTTAATTGCATATCAATAAAATTTCATTTTCATTCATGATTATGCAGAAATTAGTAGGGAGCAGTATAAAATCTGCTTTGAAACAATACACATTACTTCATCATGAGTCTGCAATAACTAGTAATTTACCAAAAATTACTGTGAGTTGAAAGCCTCACCCTTCTTCGGCGACTTTTTACTTAACTTTCTTTACAATACATAAGTTATTATATTATTAACTTAGTCACCTTTTGGGCATTCACTCCTTCAAAAAATGGACGTAGAGGTAACATGAGCAAAGGTAAAACTCACGATGGTTTGGAAGTACCGAATCTAGTTTATCATATTCTGTAGTGGTGCATGGTATTAAGTTCAAAATTGTTAACCCGCACCTTCTGAGCTCTACTATGGTGATGGTGGTTGAGGAAATTTTCTTTTCTTTACTTCTAAACTATATTCTTTAACTGCTTGAGTAATAGTCTCTCGCAAGTTAACATAAGGTTTAGCAAAAGGTGGCTGCCAATGGGAAAGCCCTAAAACATCATTAATCACTAATATCTGACCATCACAATAGGCACCTGCACCAATACCAATAGTAGGAATAGAAACTTTTTCTGTAATCTCTTTAGCTAAATCTGCTTTAATATGTTCTAGAACTAGGGCAAAAGCACCAGCTTCTGCCAAAGCTAGAGCTTCTGTTAAAATACGCGCACTAGCATCAGGAGCGTTGCCTTGTTGAGGATAACCTCCAAATTGATGTACAGATTGGGGAATTAGGCCAATATGACCCATCACAGGAATACCTATTGACGTTAGTTTCTTAACAGTTTGAGCGATCGCTTCATTACCACTTTCTAGTTTGACAGCTTGAGCTCCTGTTTCTTTTAGTATTCTTCCTGCTGAATGTATAGCTTGTTGGGGACTTTCCTGATAAGTTAAAAATGGTAAATCTACCACCATTAAAGCTTGTTTTACAGCTCGTCGTACTGCTTTAGCATGATGAATCATTTCCTCAAGAGTCACTGGTAAAGTTGTTTCATAACCTAAAGTTACCATTCCCAGAGAATCTCCCACCAGAATTAAATCTACTCCAGCATTGTCTAAAAGTTGAGCGATCGTATAATCATAAGCTGTCAGAGCTACTATTGGGCGACCTTTTTGTTTCCATTGAATTAATTGTTTAGTTGTAACTGCCATTTTCAGTTAAGTTAACCGCTTTGCGGAAGTTAAAAATCAAAAATCAAAACATATGACTTGATTGATTAATCAAGGACCTTGCAAAAACGACAGAGGTTTTTCCATCTCCACTGACGAATTTAAGAACTTGTGTAAGGCTAAACACAAGTCAAAAGTCACAATTTAAAATTCAAAAATTATCTCTCAAAGAGTTTTTCCTCCAGAAATGCTCCGGAAAAAGAATTTACCAATATCCGCGCCTTAAGTGAATAGTACTATATCAAGTAGTTTTTTTGCTCAAAAGTTAAAAGTCAATTTTTCATCTAGAATTCAGACAAAATACTTATAGGGAGTTGAGCACAAATTTTAATCATCTAAGAAATGATCAAAAAAACCTTAAGCTCTTGTAGTGTGGGTTAGGCAGGTTTATGACTGTAATCTTTTATAATGCTATACAGGCCGCAAGCAACCAAATAGCAGGATTTTTTGCTTAAGGTTTACTGGGATATACCCTTTCTAAATAATACTAAATCCAATTTAGACAACCTTGCCAAACCCAAGAAATTATAAGTGGTTCATATAGCTCATGTTTTGACTCAAGGTTTACTGGGATATACCCTTTCTAAATAATACTAAATCCAATTTAGACAACCTTGCCAAACCCAAGAAATTATAAGTAGTTCATATAGCTCATATTTTGACTCATAGAAAAAAAGTACTAATCAAAATTTGAAAGTTCAATTCAATTTTAAAGCACTAACAGGCACATCATCCCAAGACTCAACAATTCGCAATGTAGCTTTCCATCCTTGTTCTTTTTGAGTATCAGTTAAATTTTTTTTAAAAGATTCATGGCATTCTTGGGCTTGCAATTTCTCACAACAGGCAATACAAGAGTAGACAATACCAGATGGATCTATCTGTTCATTTACCCAAATAGTCATAGTTAATAACCTCAGTATATATTTTTCAATTGAAATCCTCTACAACCTAATAGTTTTAACTTGAGCTGATAGTTCAAACCCCAAAGGCTTAAAGCTATAAAATCTGTTTGTAATATGCATATCCACATTCTGCCAATTGTAAAAGGGTATTTTTTCAAGTTATAGCTGTTCAGGAAATAAGGCATTAGGGAATGGGACAATCCTATTTTTATACCCAAATTTAGTAGATACTATAGATGTTAACAATAGTCAAGTTAAATAGATTTAGCCACTACACACAAAAAATTCTGAATCCAAATAGACTCAGAATTTTATAGTAGCAGTAAATTTTTAATTTTGATCTTAAATCTGATATAGCAATTTCTACTACCCTTCGGACATTCTCGATCTTCTTTTGCCTGAAGCACAGAAATGATTTAACTTTTAACTTCAGCTATAATTCCTGTTGAGATGCTAACTTCCCGAGAGCATTGTCAGTAACACGACAGATACGCCACTCGTCTAAAATTGACGCACCCATATGTTTATAAAATCCGATCGCAGGTTTATTCCAATCTAAAACGCTCCATTCTAAACGTCCACAATTTTGGGATACTGCCAACTGGGCCAAATAACTGATCAGTCGCTTTCCTATACCCCGCCCTCTATAATCAGGTAACACAAATAAATCTTCAATATAAATACCGGGTTGGGTTAAAAAAGTTGAATAGTTATAAAAGAATAAAGAAAAACCGACAGGTTTGCCTGTCAATTCAGCAATAATGGCTTCAGCCATGGGACGATAATTGGATCTATCGCTATCAGGTTCGCCAAATAAATGAGCTTCCAAGGAAGCAACATTACCTGTAACAGCATGAGATAAATTTTCATACTCAGCTAGGGCCTTAATTAAGTCAAATAGAATAGATACATCTGCTCGTTTAGCAACACGCAGCTTTAGTTCATCGAGGGACATAAATTTAACTACTATAGCACTATAAAAAAGTGTTAGGATATTGATAAAATTGGAGTTCTTGACGACAAATCGTTGGGACTTTAGCTGACAGCGATATGATTTTGAATTTAATTAAAAACGATTCAACCATCCTTTTAAACGTTCAGCCACTTGAGGGCGACGTAACTTTCGCATTGCTTTAGCTTGAATTTGTCGTACTCGTTCCCGAGAAAGATTAATCATCCGACTAACTTCATCCAAAGTATGAGGTTCTCCTGTGATTAAACCATAGCGGAGACTGATGACATCTTGCTCACGATTGCTTAATACATGATTTAATACCTCCAAGATATCCTGGCGCATCATCATATCATTCATTTGTGCTTCTGGAGTACTATTTTCATTATCTTCTAAGAAATCTAACAGTTCAGTATTTTCGTCAGTACCTAAACGATGATTCAGAGAGAGAGTTTTCCGACGAATTTGCTGTAGGTTGCGCAGTTGTGGGAGAGAAATTTCTAGTTCTTGAGCAATTTCTGTGTCATTGGGAATACGATTTAAACTCCGTCTTAGGTCGCGGTAAACTCGTCTAAGTTTGTTAATTTGTTCAACTACATGAACTGGTAGACGAATAGTACGTCCTTGGTTAGCAATGGTGCGGGTTATTCCTTGACGAATCCACCAATAGGCATAAGTAGAAAACTTATAGCCCTTATCTGGATCAAATTTTTCAGCGGCGCGATTTAATCCTAATGCTCCTTCTTGAATCAAATCTAGAAAAGGTACCCCACGGTTTAGATAACGCTTGGCAATTGAAACTACTAGACGCAGGTTAGAACTAATCATTCGACGTTTGGCTGTTCGACACTGATGTAAGCGATGATCTAGTTGTGATTCTGTGAAACCTGCTGCGACTGCTACTTCAGATTTTGTAGGTGTTCGTCCTAAGTCATTTGCCAGTTTCTCTGGCAGTTTTTCAAATACTACTAACTCTTGAATTAACTTCGCTAATTCTATTTCTTCTTTTTGATTCAGAAGAGGATAACGAGACATTTGCTTAAATAATGCTCCTACTGCATCATCTATATCTTGTTGATTTTCTGAGACTGGAATGGTTGTAGCTGATATATTCATACTAGAATTCTCCTGATTTTGAGTTTCTTTATGTAGAGATTCGGCAACGATCAAACTGATTTGTTTCATCTGATCTGCCATGTCTGATTTATTATTGGAGTCTGGTGATGAGATTTGATGCTTACCTGAATTATTGGGAAGTAGAATTTTCATAATTCGTGTTTTTTTCTATTATATAGTTTGCTGATCGTAAATAGTTTATAAGATATAATGGAAGTGTTAATTTATACCAGAAACCTCAATTATTACTTGACAATTTAACTTAATATCAACAACTCAATATCAAAAGAAACTAGTAAAAATATTGAACTACCACATTTTTTACTTTGTGTCAATAAACAACTAAGAATAATCTCAATCCTGAATTCAACTTAATTCCTGAGATTTATCTTTAAAGATATTTACATAACTAAATAATTGTTTAATAATCAATTAATATATTAATATTTAGTTATATCAGCCCAAGCATGACACCAGGAAAACGAGAAAACTTCAAAGCAACTACCTGTAAAGTTTTAACTAAAGCTGAATACTGAATGCGATATCTGTTGAAAAACAAATAACAATATCTATTTCAAAACTTTAATCTGTAATTGGCTGTATTGATAAATACAAATTAGATATTTTATGCCGGAATTTTTAATTTTAAAGGGAATAGGAAATAGGGAAGAAAAAATCAACATTCATATTAGATTATATCTCATTATTTTCCAAAATGCTGTAATGATTTTGATTAAAAAAAATTAGGCAAACCATATTTATAGCTATTTGTAACAAAGTTAACTGCTTTATTTTTCTATTAATGCACTATTAATTATACTGAACTTTGGAAATAGAAGTGGATAGGATCGAAATCATATTATAATCAAGACTTACACACCCAAATAAGAAAGCGGGTCTATTGTCCTGAGAATTATTTTTGAAATCACCAAATTTTATTGATCAACCCGGGTTATGGATAAGTCCGAATAATCTCATATTCAGTTGAAGAGTGAACTCTCTACTCCCTACTCCTGTTAAACACTTTTGATAGAGTTGATGGGTAATTTCGCTCCCTCACCTCTCCTTCACGTTCCATAGATGAGAGCTTCGCTCCTCATAGGACTGCTGATACTAGATATACGTTTAAGAATTTGCCGTTCAGAAGACTAGCTCCGACCCTTCTAGCAGTTCCACTAAACTCACCCAAACTTATATAAGTGCGATGGCATAATTTTGATCTGGCTTCAGTGTTTACACATCTACCACTGACCGCAGTCTGTAACTTATCTTCGTACACAATTTAGCCACAAAATACCAAGGAAGCTAAAGCTACTTATACACCTAGTTTTCCCTTGTTAACCGTAGCATTAAAGTTTCTGTCTACCTTCAAACCGCAGTTGCTACATTCATAAGTTCTCTTATGCAATGGCATTTTCTGTTTAAAACTAAATTGAGAAAAGATTTGAGAACAGTAAAAGCATATTTAGAAGTAACTCAAACTACTCGAACCTAAAAGTTGGGCTCAAAAATTTACGATCCTATTTGTTACTCTACTCCCAAGCTTTCCTTATTTTTTTGGGGGGAGGTTAAGTTACAGTAACCAGAAAGTAAAAAGCAAAAACCTACCCTTGTGAACTACTCACTAGATCTGCAACCAAGCAAGCTAATTCCTCTGTTGGACCAAGAGGAGTAGTCATATGAAACTGAATAGTAGGATATATTTGGGATAGTTGATTAACTGTATCCGCGATCGCGTCAGTAATTCCCCCATTAAACAGAAAGTAAGGCAAAATTCCAATTTTTTTATATCCCTGTTTCATTAAGATATCAACCCTAGACTTGAGATCAGGAGGAACAGACCAATAAGCTGTACACACTAAAACTTTGCAACTACTACTGAGAAACTGGGAGATTTTTTCCACAACTTCATTACTCTCAGTGCGGCGACTACCATGAGAAATAATGACCCAAGCTTCAGCTATAACAGAAGTCATTTTAGTTGCGAGTAGATTTACCATTTTGGGATGGGAACCAATATAAGGGTACAAGTTTACTTTAATTGGAATATTAATTTCTAATTTCTTTTCAAGCTTCAAGTGACTCTTTTCTTCGTGCAAAACTATCTTAGAGGTTGCATTTGCTTTTACTCGCTCTCGGAATATCTGAATTTCCGCGGGAATATCTTCGGTGACATGAACTCCCGGCAAAAGAAATAAAGGTATAATTTGGATTTGACTAATATGGAGTGCTCGTATACTTTGCCAAAAATCCTCTATTTGTTCATGTAAAGGTTTCGGTCCAAGTTCTAATACACCTGTAGTAATCATAGGATATCTTAGTATATTGTTATGCTGCCTAAAATATTTACTTAAAGTTGTTTGTTTAGATAAAAGATTAGCTAGTGTCTGTAATTCTAGCTTTGGTCGTGGGTCACGGCTACCATGAGATACTAAGAAATATGTTGATAAGTAGTTATTCATAAATAAGTCGTTGACAAAGTTCATTTAATGTTTAATACTTAATAGATACTCTCAAAACTTTAAAATTAGGTTTTTTAGTACTCGCTAAAAGCTGATTACTCTAAGAAAATAATAAAAAGCAAATATCAATTTTAACTACTAATTAATCTCTTGATAATTATTTGGAGAAAATCACATTTACTAATCATAATTTTTTGATCACATTATTGCTCCCTTTAAATATAAGATTATTTCATATACTTTTTATTTTGTCAATTATGTAGTAGTTTTTTGATTGTAGGGAGGGACAAATATATTTTTTTACTTTTAATCAAGTCGGGATTAATTCTTTAGCTTGTAATTGAGTAATTAATTTTACTCATTCTGTTGTATGTGGCAAAGGAAAGCTTAATCTTTATCATTGTAGGGAAGTTTGAGTAAGTTTTTTTAGAAAAAACTACTCAAAAAAACTACCGACGGCAATGCTAATAATTATAATTATTTCTAAATTTATGCGGCTGATAAATAGTTCAGCTTCAGGTAATTATAAATATTTATATACAGGTGAATATAAAGTGATTTTTATAATTATAATTCATGACATTTAGGAGTAAAAATGATACTTATATTTCATTGATAAAAAAACTGACTTTTATCGCAATATAAAGCTAACTAGATAGATTGTTTATAACAAAATAATTACTAATGTCAGGTTTTTCTATATAAAGATTATGCTAATTTAGAAGTTTTATTAGATGTATTTTGCTTCTAAATTATTTTTCCATTTTGTAAATATATTTCTAAGTTTTTAATATTTATTTATTGGCAATAAATTAATTACTGTTAATTATAAAATCTCAAAAAACAAGAGTATAAATTGGTATAATTACAGTCTTTTTTAATAAACTATATATACATAAAACTTGTAATCAAAACTGTTTTCTGGGAAGATTAATTACTATAGTAATAGAGATTTCCTCTACAAAAAAATCTATTAAAACTAATTAATAATCTTATTGAGGTACAATAATATTTTCCAGCTTAATATTCTGGCGAATAACATTTTTACTATGTATATAGTTAATAAACTATAGCAAACTAATCAGTATTTTCTTAACATAACTATCTGTAGTTGTGTCTTATGTTGCTACTATTTTAGCGAGAGTTTATCCTCTTATCTAAGTAAAATTTATCTGCTCTATCAGCAAAATTAGCATATAATTTATATATGTGGCTATGAGTATCCCCTAATTCTGCCAAAATGCCTGCTTCTCCTTGAAAGAATTTTGCTGTTTTTTGGTAAAGATGGAGATTATTGGTCACTACTTTAAGTTGCTTAATTACCCAGGAGCAACCACAAGATATTTGGGTATTTTTACTAAAAAGATTTTCCCAAATCTAACACTACTGATGGTTCATACAACTCTTTGCAGGGATTGTTTAAAACTAGAGGTTTAAAATCAATAAATATTACCAATTTTTTATTATTTAAAATCACATACTTATAGGCTATATAACAAATAAAAAAATGAGAAAATTATTAGGGTTAACTTTTTTAACAGTGGCAATATCTGGCTTTTCTACAGTAAAATTTCCTCTTGGATTAAATAGTTCGATGTCTTTTTTCAGTCTGGTTAATGCTGCTGAAAAAGATGACAAGATTCAGACAAAATATCTTCCCAATAATCAGGATAATAACAAAATAAAATTTGGTGGTAAAAAGTTAATTAATCCCATAGTACCTATTTCTGAAAAACCATTAAATTTGCATTACCTTAAATTTGACAATATGACTTTAAAGTCTTTAGATTTATTTGGTAATGCTTTCTTAAAATTATCTATTTTATCAAAGCAAAACATTTTCAAAGAACTACCAGTCGGTCCGTCTCAGCCTCCCACAAGACCGTTAATTGATGTTCGCTTAAATAAAGGTAGTCAAAAAAAAGAAATTAATAAATTACCAGCATCAAATATTCAAGAAGATCCCAAGTTTAAATTAGTGATGGAGTATGCCATAAAACAGAATCTTGCTCAACTTTCTATGGCAGAAATTATGCAGGCGATCGCTGCTTATTTTATTGATACTCCTTACAAAGCTGGATTATTAGACCAATCAAATAAAGAGTCCTTAATTATTACTTTGGATGGATTTGATTGTGTATTATTTGTGGAAACTGTATTGGCAATGGCTAGGGGAATAGCGATGGAAGATTATTCTTATTTGACCTTTATTAATCATATTAAAAACCAGCGTTACTGGAAGGGTAAAATGGATGGATATTGTAGTCGTTTACATTATTTTTCTGAATGGATTGCTGATAATCAAAGGCGTGAAAATGTTATAGATATAGCTATTAAATTAGGTGGAAAAATGGTTAATAAGCAATTATTTTTTATGAGCAAAAATAGATTAAAGTATCCACAAATTGCTAGGAATGAGGTTAACTATCAGTGTATTGTTAGTATGGAAAATAGTATTAGTAAACTTAAAATAAATTACATTCCTTACTATAGAATTAGCAGTATTTATTCTCAGCTAAAACCAGGAGATATTGTTGCTGTAGCGACAGAAATTAATGGATTAGATGTTACTCATACAGGCTTAGTTTATCGTAATTCTGATGGTAATATTGGTTTTATTCATGCTTCTCCTGCTGGAAAAGTAACTGTTGCTTATGATTTAGAAAGATATATTTGGAATGTGGAAAGTGCTATTGGTATTTTAGTGGCAAGACCTGTCGATCCAAGGTTTGAACTTCAGCACTATAATTAAAGATGTTCTAATACATTTATTACTATTGGTAGGCTTTTTTCAGATTGCGCTTGCTCATAAGCAAACTCTAAATCAAACATTTAAACTGATATAATATAGTTTTTATGATTTTTTTTTGCTAATATTTTCTAAGGCTACAGAGATGACTTTAGTATTATCTGTAATTAGACAAAGATACTACTATAAAGCAAAAATAGGAAGATAAAAAACTTTGTATTTTTCTTCCTACTTCTTATTTCTTCCCTCTTACTTTTTTATATAATTTCGCTACGAGAAGTTTTAGTTTTTCTCTGAGGATTAGCTGTTAATTCTGGTGACAATGACTCAGCATTACCCCACTTTTTCACAATATCTCTTAGTAAAATTTCTTGTTGATTTCTTAATTGAGTTACACTAGGTCCTTTATTCAGAATTGTAAACCAAATAACTCCTTTTTCTTTGGTTGGTAAAGCACCTGCTAAACTACTAACATAATTTAGAGTACCAGACTTAACTACTGCAAAATTTGGAAGTTGTTTACGTTCATCTAAAATACCTTTATCTTTACCAACTATAACAAACGCATCTGCCACACTCATATTGTATTGCTGAAGATAATTATTAATTGCTAGAAACATTCCTGTAGCAGCCCTAGGAGAAATACGATTTTCTTCTCCTAAACCAGAGCCATTAATTAATTGAATTTCTTCTTTTGGTACTCCTGTCAATTCAGCAGCTTTTGTTGCAACTACTTGATAACCTCCTACAGCTTCAGCTAACATATCCGCCATTAAATTATTGCTATATTGATTCATTTTTTTGACTAGTTCTACTAGGGGAAAAGAATAATGCCTAATTAATAGTTTTATATTTTCAGGAGTACTGGGAGAAACTTCTACAACACCATCAATTATGACTTGAGGTTTTGGGGTTTCTGGAGGTAAAGTTTGATATTGAGTTAAAGCTTCTCTCTGCCAAATTTGACTATTTAATCCTTGTTTAAGTAAATTACCAGCAGTCTTAGCATTAGATTCAAAGTTCATATAAAATTTACCAGTAATAATGAGATTCCCAGTAACTCTTTGAATGCCTATTTTATTTAAAAGATTACCAATAGCGATCGCTTCTTCCCAAACAAAAAATGGATCTTCTCCTCCTTGAATAATTAAATCCCCATTTAATACACCATTTTCAATTTTTCCTGTTGTGGCAATTAAGGTAATAAATTGATGGTCAGGATTAAAAGTTTCTAAGGCAACTAAAGAAGTTGCTACTTTAGTAATTGAAGCTGCTGGCAAAGGAATTTTACCTTGATGATTTGCGAATAAAGTATCATTTGATTGTATCCAGACTCCTTGATTTTGTGGAGAAAAACCTTGAGTAGTTAATCTTTTTAAATATGTCTGTACTTCACCAGAGGTTATTGAATTTGAGTTATCTGTAGGTAATGTTAAGGGTTTTTCAGGAATTTTAATTGATATTTGTGATACTTGTGGAGAAAGACTTATTTTAGGGTTAGGAGATATTATTTCCGGTTTGGGAGATTGACATCCAGTTAGATATAAAAAAATACAGATAGTAGTTAAAGGTACTTGTTTTTGCATTAGTTTAATTTGAAATTATTATGGTAAAAATTTAGTAAATAAGTTGTAGGTTCCTTGATTTTAGAAAAGTAGCTAGCTTCTCCCTAGGAGTAACCAAACAGATAATATCATGTATTTAAATTTATCTGATTAGCACTTACAAATAAACTCGGTTGATCGAAAAAAAATTGTGAAGCATGAAAAACAATAGTCAGGGCAATAGACCCGATTTATTGTTTAGGTATTTACTCACTTAAGTTATATTTATTTTAGTTAGTTATCAAAAACTATAATTTAATAATTTACTTAATTTCACATAAATTTTATCATAAAAATAATATCTAATTTCTGCTAAAGTTAAAAGAATAAATAGTGGGTTAAACTATAAAAGTTGATCCACTTCTGATTGAATATAAATGGTTTTTGTCAATCTGTGCCAAGGAATCTAAAATCTAATATTATTATGAGTAATAAAATAGGTCAAACAACCCTGTTAAGTAATAATCCTTATATAGAATTAAATAATCAAGGCCAAATTATCACCTTCCAACTGACACAAAAGCGCCATATATTAGGACGCGATCGCCGCCGCGCCAATCTAGTAGTGCCCTCAAATTGGTTGCCCATCTCTAATTATCATGCCCTCATCAAGAAATCTGACGATCGCTACCATATTTATGATGGTGACGGTTATCGACCAAGTACAAACGGATTATTTCTCAACCAGACCCGCATTACTCCTTCAGAAGGTCATCCTTTGGAAAATGGCATAGAAATCAAAATCGGCCTAGAACCCCAAAATCAAATCTTGCTCAAATACTTTGAACCGAATAATTCTACAGCTTTAACATCTTTACCAAAAACGTCCTCAATATCTTTGCAAAATAGATCAGTATTACTTGGTCGGGATCCTGACGCTACCCTAGAGTTGAATGCTCCTATTATATCCCGTCATCATGCCACCATTGAGCCCAATGCTCAAGGTGAGTACGTTTTACAGGACTATAGTAGCAACGGTGTGTTTGTTAATGGGGTCCGAGTTCAAAGTACTATTGTTGTGACGGAGGGAGCAGTAATTAAAATCGGACCTTTTACCCTTATTCGTCGTGGGGATAACTTGGAAGTCCTCGACCCCGGTAACGAAATTCGTCTTGATGCCTATCGCCTCTACAGAATAGTTAGAGACCAACGGGGGAAAACACAAGTTTTACTAAATGATATCTCCCTTGCGATCGAACCTGGGCAATTTGTTGCTTTAGTCGGAGGAAGTGGAACTGGTAAGTCGACTTTGATGCGAACATTATTAGGAATAGACCCGACAACTAAAGGCCAAGTTTATATTAATGGTGAAGATTTAAGGAATAATTTTAATATTTATCGGACTCAGATAGGTTATGTTCCTCAAGATGATATTATTCATCCCGAATTAACAGTATTGGAAGCTTTAACTTATACTGCAAAATTACGCTTACCTCCAGATACTAATGTTCAAGAAGTAGTGGAAAAAACTATCGAACAAATAGAGATGGCAGAGAGAAAAAATATATTAGTTAGTCAGTTAAGTGGAGGGCAAAGAAAAAGGGTAAGTATTGGCTTAGAATTATTAGCAGATCCCAAATTATTTTTCTTAGATGAACCGACATCTGGACTCGACCCAGGATTAGATAAAAAAATGATGCAACTATTAAAAAAGTTGGCAAATCAAGGACGAACAATTATTTTAGTTACTCATGCCACAGCTAATATTAGAATTTGCGATCGCATAGTTTTTTTAGGTAGAAGTGGGCGTTTATGTTACTTTGGTTCTCCGAAAGAAGCTATGAATTTTTTCTCAATCAATACTGGTGACTTTGCTGATATTTACAATGAACTAGAAACCAGTGATGAAAATATTAATGAATGGGTCAATAATTTTCGTCAATCAGAATATTATCGGCGCTATATTTCCAATCATTTGAGTGTTAATAACTTAAAACCTCCTACTAACTTACCCCCCAAAAAACAACTCCCTTCTTTTGCTAAACAACTATTTATTTTAATTCAACGATATTTAAAATTAATTTTCCGTGACCCGATTAATTTAGGTTTATCTTTATTAACTGCTCCTATTGGTATTGGTTTAATTTTATTTGCAGTTAGAGATAAAAATCCATTAATTGGCGACCCAGAACCTACTTTAGCCCCTTTAGCTTTGCGAGTATTATTTGTATTTACTTGTGCCTGTTTATGGGTTGGTCTTTCGAGTTCTCTGCAAGAAATAGTCAAAGAATCAGCTATTTATATTCGAGAAAGATTGGTAAATTTAGGATTATTTGCTTATCTAGCTTCAAAAGTCATAGTTTTAGGATTATTAGCAATTTTTCAAACTTTATTAATAGCAGGAGTAATTATCTTGGGATTTGAAAGCCCCCAGCCAGAAATAATTTCATGGTCAATGGGAGTTAGTATTACTACTTTTTTAACTTTAATAAGTTGTATTAGTATGGGATTAATGATTTCTTCTATTGTTAAAAACGCTTCTCAAGCTAATAGTGCTTTACCCTTAATATTGCTACCTCAGATTATTTTTTCTGGAGTTTTATTTGAGATGAAAGGTATAGCTAGTAAATTTTCTTGGGTAATGTTAAGTCGTTGGTCTGTAGCTGCTTATGGGGCTCTAGTCAATGTCAATAAAATGGTTCCAGAAGCAACTAAATTACCAGATGGTAGTAGGGTTTCTTTACCATTTTCTGGTTCAGATATTTATAACCTTAACTGGGGAAATTTAGGTTTAAGTTGGGGAGTTTTATGTTTACATTCACTGATTTATTTAGGTTTAACCATTTGGTTTAAAAAACAGAAAGATATTATATAAATAAAACTTTTTATGAAAGCTGTAAAATTTGAAAAAATTTTAAAATATTAATGCTAGACTATTGAAGGTATGACTTTTTAAGACATAGCTTTCGTGAAAAGGTACTATTTACTACTGTTTCTTATTTCCTTGATTATGAAATATTGGCTAATAAAATCAGAACCAAAAACTTATAGTATCTCAGATATGAAACAAGAAAAAAATTGTATTTGGGATGGAGTCAGAAATTATCAAGCGCGGAATTTTCTCAGACAAATGAATCAGGGAGACTTAGCATTTTTCTATCATTCAAACACTAGATTTCCAGGCATTATTGGGATAGTAAAAATATGGGAAAGTGGCGTTACTGACCCCACTCAATTTGACCCAGAAAGCAAATATTATGATCCGAAATCTACTCCTAATGCACCTCGGTGGCAAACTGTTTCTGTGGAATTTGTAGAAGAGTTTCCTAAGTTAATATCTTTAGCTGATTTGAAACAACAATTTACTGGGGATGAATTGTTAGTTGTGAGGAGAGGAAATAGATTATCTGTAATGCCTATTCATGAAAATGTAGCAAAGAAAATCTTAGACATGAAAAATAATTAACCCTAGACATATTCGATATTGAATGTAGGAAAGTTTCATGGAATTTTCCTATCCTGTGGAATACAGGGCCAACAGCTATCGGCTAGACTCCTGAGTCCAAATTTTGCCATTCAGTTATGAGTTATTAACTCACTTTTTTCTGCCCCTAGTTATTCTGCTATTTTATGATAAAATAACTTAAACCATTAAATATTATCAAAAGTTTATGGCTGTAACAATCCCTATCCTTAATCCTTTCTTAACAAATAATTTCGCCAAGTTAATCTTGCTGTGCATTGTTAACAATTTAGTATCGGCTATTCAATATTCATAAATTTATAACCAACTGTTAAAACTTAAAAAAACGATCAAGATTATTTATTGGAGTAGGAGGTTTTTGAGAGATGAAAAAAATCTTGTATATACATATAGGAACTGGTAAAACAGGAACCAGTTCAATACAAAATTTTTTATCTGAGAATCAAAAAAATGGCAGGTTATCAAAGCACTTTAATACAAGGTATTGTTTCTCGGGTCGTCCCAATATTCATAATATATTGTTGTGTAAAAATTACCAGAGGGGAAATGAGAAGACTCAAGAGTTGATAGATGCAAAGATTCGTGAATTGAGAAAGGAAATTTATCAAAGTTCAGAACAGTTATTTATTATTAGTTCTGAGTATTTTCCCGGAAACACTCAAGATGAGATTCATGAATTAGTAAATACTGTAAGTGATATATGTCAAGTTAAAATTATTGTTTATTTAAGAAGGCAAGATGACTTTTTATGGTCTTGGTATACTCAACTTGTCAAGACAACTAATATATTTCTTGATATATACAAATTAAAAGATAAATTGTATAAAGGCCCGCAGCAGGTTTTCAACTATGAAACAAGTTTAAGAAAATGGGAGAATATCGTTGGGAAAGAAAACATATTAGTCAATATTTACGATAGGAATAATTTTAAGGAAAATTCAATATACTTTGATTTTATTCACAATTTAAATATTGACTTAGATCTGAAAAAAATGATAGTTCCAGAAGAGGTAAATCTAAGCCTTCAATGTGAACAAATATGTCTGATACGAACACTTATTCCTTATGTGAGTGAATGGAATGACGAACAACTAAAAATGTTGCAAAAACCACTTAATATCCCGTTTTTGTATACCAAAAGTCTCCTTTCCCCAAGAGAACGAAAAGAAATTTTAAATGACTTTAGACAACACAATGAATTTGTGGCTAGACGATATCTTAATCAAGAAAATTTGTTTGATGAAAATATTGAAGATGAAGACACATGGAGAGAACCAAATATATTTAGTTCTGGATATTTTGAAAAATATATTGATTATATCAAAACCGAAAAAAAGACGTTGTTTGAATTACTGCAACCGATATTAAAGAATGTCAACAGAATGAAAATCAAAACAGTGAGAAATATGTTATTAGTTAATAACATATTTATAGTTGATTGGACGGAGAAGGCGGGTTGCACCATAGTATGTAAAATGTTTTTTGATGTTATGGGGATACTCCAAGAAGCCTTAGACTATAATAGTTGGATACATAATTATCGACAAGATAAATTTTATGAAAAATTTGGTAAAGTAACGGAGGATATGCTTTCTGGGGACAAGTTTGTGAAAATGAAATTTGTCAGAAATCCATATACCCGTGCAGTTAGTTCTTATTTTGCTGCAAATGAAAACAATAAACAATATTTAAAAGGATATGAACATCTTGATTTGTCATTTTATGATTTCTTGCTTTTAGTTAAGCAGAAAAAAATAGTTAATGATCATTGGAGAACTCAATATCAAGAAATTGAATCCAGATTTAATTTTGATGAAATAATTAAAATTGAAAATATTGAACAAGAGGTAAAAAGACTGAATCAAAAATATAGTCTTAATTTACAACTCCATACACATTCTAGCCACCATCATAAAAAAGATAAAAATAAAAGTGAATTTGTTGGCAGAAAAAAGTATAGTGAGTTGGAAATTTCTGGTACTATTCCAGATTATAGAAACTTCTATGATGATGAAACTAAGTTACTTGTGAGTGAAATTTATGAAAAAGATCTTAAAACTTATAAGTATACATTCGATCTGGAAAAAAATCAGGAAAGAATTAAAGCAGAGAATACGGATAAAGATAAAAAAATGAAACACAATATCAATTACATTACAATTTGGGAGAACGAATGGAATTCGGTTTATGCTGACGAATTTCTAATTAAAGCTGCCAATTCTGATATTAATACTGTTGCCTTTGACATGCGGTGGCACAAGCACGAAACAAATGAAGGAAATTTTGATTTTTCTCATACTCAAGACAGATGCGATAAACTCATTGAGCATGGGTTCAAACTTATGCCATTAATTTCTATCTTTTATTGTCCGAATTGGGTTCATGAAAAATATCCTGATATAGTTGAGTTGAACGAAACCTTCGGTGCCATAGGCTCGGGTCATAAAGGTGTAAGTTCTGCATACGAAAAGTCATTGCCCTTGGCACTCAATTTTATAGATAAATGCATTGATGCACTGGAATGCTATAGACAGGATATAACAGCAATAAGTGTTTCGTGGAATAATGAACACGAAACAAAATTTACTCAAACACATGATTTGTTTAGACCCTATGAAAAGTCTGCTCAAGAAAAATTCAGATTATTTATTGAGAAGAAAAATAGTTCAATAAAATATTGGAACGACAGGTGGAATACTTCCTTTGATTGTTTTGCAGAAGTAACTTTACCCACATTACGATGTGAGAACAAAAAACAAATTGAGCAATTTCAACTCCAGGGGCAATTTATATTTGATTTTTACGCATTTAGAAGATTTTTGCTTGTTAACATATATCAAGGTTGTTGTGAACGAATAAAATCTCATCAGTATAAAACATGGCTGCATTTTGGTGAAATATTTACCTGTATTGATGCAATATATCAAGGTGATGTTGTGTTTGATATGATCACAGAAAATTGGTTGGATATCGTGGTTATAGATTCAAATTTATCTAAGATAGGGGTTGAAACAAATGACCCGTTCGTTTCTTATGTAATTGTTTCTGCTTGTCAGCAATACGATAAACCAGTGATATTTGAAGTTGCGGTGGAGCGCGATAAATCAATTGAGGTGTATAAAGAAAGTATTCTTTGGGCACAAAAAAAGAATGTAGACGGGCTAGGACATACAAATTTTATGAACCGGAAAAAATTTCATTGTCTTTTTCAGAATTCATCTCTTGCCGCAGGTATGGATGGTGTTGAGTCAACAAAACATTTGCTTTTGATACATCCTATTCGTGGATGTGGTGTATTGAGGCAAAGACAACATATTGTGGGAGCAATATCAGTAGATCCTGTTCAAGATTATTTGATGGGTGAAGTTAAGCACTGGTATGACAGAGGATTTAATGTAGATATTATCGGAGATCCTTTACTATTAAATAAGATTAATCAAGATGTTTATAATGAAATAGTTTATTTGGAACCATTGGCGTTATTGTCAGTTGACAAGAAGCATATTTCAGATTTTGTGGAAAGGTTGCCGAGTGACAAACCGTATTATCATAAGAAGTTGGATCGAGCATTCTTTGAACATCAAACCGGGTTTGATGGTGAACCTTTGGAATTTTTATCTTTTGAAGAATAATCATTATGTATTTTATTATTTATTCAGAAAGAAAAATAATATTTGGATGGTCAGCAAAATGTGGTTGTACTCATTTTAAAGGAATTGTTTGGAATCTTTTATACGATGAAGAATTAAAAGGCGCAAGAGTACATGAAAAAAAGGCTAGAGACAAGCTTCCAAGTGATATCGAAAATTATATTTCCGTTTTAGTCATACGAAATTCTTATGAAAGATTAGTTTCAGGTTTTTTGGATAAATACAAACCACGTGGACAATACAGGAATATATGGAAATGCGAACCATTGACCTTTACCAAGTTTGTAGATGAATTGATTAAACCAAATTGGAAGGTTATAGAACAACATCATTTTACTCCACAAATAACTGAAGATTTCAATGCAGATAAATTATTAAAAAGCAAAGGTCTAAAAATTTTTGACGTTGTTGATATTGATTATAATTTTCTTGAGAAACTATACAACAAAAAAATATCAGATTTTTCAATAAAACAAAAACATCAAAATTATCGCAAAGCAACGGTTGAAATTAAACAACCAATATATGACTTGAATATTGATGATTTTTTTGATAATTATGTACCAACACAATTTTTTTATAGCGAGGACATTAAAAATAAAGTTTATAATTTTTATATTGACGATTTTACATTTTTCAAAAATAACGGATTTGATTATATATAATTTACATTTAGAATTTTTATCTTTTGAGGAAGAATAATGGACGCATACGTATCACATGACAAAAAAATTGTCGCATTTTGGACTCCGAAATGTGCCTGCACTGCGGTTGTGTTATGGTTTTATTATAATGTACTTGGACATAAGCACGCCAAACAGGATCCTAGAATTTTACTGCATAAAAATAAGCATCTCATTTCTTTTGAAGATGGAAAGCATTTGGTTGAAAATGAAAAATACACAGCCATAGGGTTTGTCCGTGATCCAATAACAAGAAGTGCATCGGCATTTTTAAGTAAGTTTTTATATCGTTCCTGTGGTCAAACATTGCTAACATTTGATTCACTTGAACCTTTTGCCAAGAATTTATTTAAACAATACAAGCAACACAATAAAATAAAAGACAAGGAATATTTTGGATTTTCCTTTTATGATTATTTAAATATAGTTTACCATTTACAAAATACAGGTGCAAGGATTAATCCTCATTGGAATGTACAATTTTCCGGCGACATTGACTTTGATTTTCTTGTCAGGGTAGAAAGCTTTACTAAAGACTTGAAAAATGTTAATCAAACTCTTGGTCTTGGAAATTATATTCCTCGAGAGGCAAATAAACTGAAACCTTCGGGATGCCATAAATGTGAAAAAATGGTTGATAAAGAACCGTCCGTAAAACTTTTACAAGATAAGTTGATTGTTGACAAGAAGAGTATATTATCAGATGAGTGTATAGGTTTGATTAAGAAGATTTATTTAATTGATTTTGAAAAGTTTAATTATTGATTCAAGAGAACATTAAAAATGATGAAATACATACTAACTAATATACCAAAATATATTATTGACTCAAAATATGACGATCTACTCTCCCCTGAAATGCCATCTGAATCTATTGTCAAAAGATTTGGAAATGCAGGAAATTGCATGTTTTGGGAGTCTACAAAAAAAATCATAAACAATCAAACAAATTTGGAACTTTTGAATTTATTACATGATTTTAGAGAAAATAAAAATTATTACAAAAATAAAATTGAGATGGTTGTCATTGTAATGGCAAATGGCATCAATATCTTACCTAGGTCTTTTAACATTTTTAATGTTTTTTTTAATTCAATCAAGGATCTCAATTGTAAAAAATATTTGTTTTCCATTGGTGCTCAATCAAGCACACTTGAATTCAGAAAATTTTCCGATCAAGAGAAAAAAATATACCTTAATTTTCTTTCTTGTTTTGAATATGCATTCCTAAGAGGTCAATACACATATGACTTGCTTAAATACAACGATATCCCGTTAACGAATTGTGAAGTTGTTGGATGTCCTTCAATTTTATTAGAACCAGTTGATACGGACGAAATGAAGATTAAATTTGAAAAACTCAAGAAACAAAACGTAGATGAAATTAAAATAGGAATAAATTATCCAGGCCATCATCAGCACCCTCAATTGCGCAAGCATTTTGTCTGTATTATGCATGATCCAAATGTTTACACTTTAGCAGTTAATGAGCCAAGAATGTACGACTTTATCAACAAAGGTAAATCATTTCCATTACTTAAATATTCCGATGAAAAAAATATTGAAAAAAATAGAAACAACTTTATTTTTAGTGGTAATGTTTTTGAATCAATAGAGTTTTTCAGAAATAATGCCAACCTAATGATAGGAACTCGAATTCACGGAACCATTTTGGGTTTAATGGCAGGACTACCCTCTATGTGTTTAGTTATAGATAGCAGAACCTATGAATTATGTGAACAAATGAGAATTCCTTACATCAATTGTATTGAAAAAACAATAGAATTTCAGACTAAAGAGGAATTACTTCAAATATTCTTAAATAATTTTGATGCTACCAAATTAGATGGTCTTAAAGAAGTTATTGATAAAAACAAAAATAAATATTTAATCTCATAATTAGGGCTTGCTGAAAAAGTCTTTTTCAGGAGTAGGAGACCCACCCATAATATCTCCCAGGAGGAGAAGTAGGGACGTTGCATAACCAAAATGGGAACCTCCCTACAGAGGAACGGGGAGTTGGTAGAGGAGGTAGTTGGATATATTTGTCCCTTCATTTGTCTGCCATGGTCAGCCCTAAACCCTAACTTTTCTAAACCCTAACTTTTTAAGATTAAACGAGCAAAAAGCTGGTGTTTGACCCCAATAAGGCTAAAGCCTTTATATGTCAATGCTTTTATGATTAATCCAAAGCCATAATTAGTCATAAACACAAGTACATTTTGCTCCTGTTCATCGTCGGTAGTGGCTGTCCATGGAACATTCCTACTACTCTCTATTGCCTATTCCCTACTTCATAAACATTCCACCTCATAATGATTAAAATTATCCCTAAATTGATCAATGCCGAATTCTAATATTTAGATTTGTTGTTATCAAAGAATAAATTCCAGGATAACCCTCTACTTCAAAGCTGCCATATAGCCATGTATTCTTGCCTCATTATTTTTTTGTCTCATTATAATTACTTTTTCATCTAAATTTTTATCCCTTCCCCACTGGCTATCATGTTCATTTAGCAACTTTATTTGTTCGTAAATGTTGTCTTTATTAACCAACTCATACCCAAAAGTTTTTTGGAAAAATGAAGCCTCCTCCAGACTGCGACTGAAAATCTCCTCCGGCAAAAAATTATGTGAATGATACACCACTGCATCTCTCCCATACACCTTTCCATACCCCGCCTCAATAACTTGCCAAGCCCAAGCCTGATCCTCTCCAAAACTAATCTCTGGATATGGAATTTTTTCCCAAACACATCGACGCATACAGGAATTATTGTCGCTGTAAAAATGAAGTTTTTGTTTCCAGGACAAATCTTTGTTCTTATATAGCTTGAAATTTGTATTCTTATCAAGGTACACTGGTAGTTCATCAAAAATCTGAAAATGGTTTTCCAGGTCTCGCTTAGTAAAAGCATCTGCATCAGGATATGCTAAATGCTTGCCAAATATCCCTGCCGCATTAGGAAAATTTTCTAGTGTAGTCACCAGATAATATAACCAATTTTTATCCACTGGCAGAGCGTCATGGGTCAAAAAAGCAATATTTTCCCCTTCAGACAAAGATGCCCCCAAGTTCCTAGTCTTACCATGCTGAAACTCGGACTTAGGTATCTCGTAAAGTCTAATTACTGGGTCTGCCTTCATCCATTCTAAGGTTCCATCTGTTGAGCCACTATCAATAACTACAATCTCAAACAACCACGGTGTGACTTGCTCCTTCACCCTTTCTATTACCTGTTTAAGCAACTCACCACCGTTCAAGGTTGGTATAAAAACAGAAGCTTTTGGTTTAGAGGGTTTTGCCTTAACAACTATGGAATTTGGCTTTTTTTCAAGAAGCCTATTTTGAATAAAACCGTTTATCTTAGCTACTTCTTGTTCCCATGTAAACTGTTTTACCCATTCTGTTGCTAAATGTGCTTGTTCTTCACGGGGAGTTTTTGAGTCCATTAACTCTACAATAGCATCAGTGATATCCAGAGGAGCCGGACCGGCTAACCTTACTACCCCTGGGGGAAATACAACTTCCGTACTTTCACCAGCCAGTTCTATCACTGGTAAACCACAAGCCATCATCTCTTGAGGAACTAATGAATAATTAGTTGATGAAAATACAATACCAATGTCACTATCTTGGTAAAGTTCCCTTAGCTGTTGGGCAGTTAAAATTCCATGAGACTTAAACTGAAAAGGTGCACGATCAAAATTAGTATTCCCCCCAAAGAAATGCACTTCAAAATCTTCTCTATAAGTTGCTAACTTTTCTAATGCCAGCAACCCCAATTCAACAGCTCTTCTCTCTGTGCCACGACGATAATAAAAGGCAATTTTGACAACATCATTAACTTTTTCATCTGTTTGAGGAAAATAAACCGAAGTATCCACTGCTAGCCAAAACTTACAAGCCCAAGAACCGTATTTTTCAGACATTATTTTTTCTAGCCACGGCCCTGCACAAATGCAATCTAGTTTATAACTATAAGTCAAATCAGCCAAAAGTGCTTTTGTTCCTTGGGGAGAAAAGAACCGCTCGTAGTCTTGAACAAAGTAAAATCTGTTGTGGAAATTAGGATTGGAGACAGCAAACTGGACCGAACCCCAATCTGTGGCAATAATAACATCTCCTGCTGCACTCTCAAACTCTTCCCTGCCGATAATAAACTTGACTTCTACCTGTAAAGTTTGAAAATACTTTAATATAGTCTCTAATGCCTCTGTTTCAAACTTATGAACAACTGGTTGGTATATCCAGAGAGTATTGTGATGACCGAGTTGACCTAGTAATTTGATAAATCGGAATATTGTCATGTGTCCCCCAGCACCGGGAGAAAAGTCACAAGTCACCCAATGTAGATTAAGACAATTTAAGTCGAAATTGTGGGAGGCGGATAGTTCTGTGTATGAGTAGTCTATAAAAGCTCGCTTATCAGCTTCGTGTACTAACCGAACAAACCGATCTGTATTATTTATTGTCCCTATCTCTGACTTGGAAAGTGCACTTGCCACACTTTTTGCTTTTGGCAAATTAGCCATGTCAGGATTTAGTTCTGTCGCCTTTTGATAAGCTTCTTCAGCCTCCCCATCTTCCTCCAACTGCCATAAAACATCTCCCAACTGCTGCCAAACTATAGCCGACCTAGGATATAACTCCACAGCTTGACGCAGCTCAATCACAGCCTCCTCCCAATGCTCCAATTGCATCAAAGCATACCCAAGCTGGTGCCGAACTGGTGCGAACTTAGGATCAACCTCTACCACCAAACGATACTCAACAATAGCCTCCTCCCATTTTTTTAACTGTAGGAAAGCATACCCCAGAGAATGGCGCACCTCCGCCCCATCAAAACCAAAATCTATCCCTCGTCGATACTCAACAACAGCCTCCTCCCATTGTTTTAACTGTCCCAAAGCCTTCCCTAAACCAAAGTACACCTCACCAGACTCCCCAGAGAAAGCTACAGCTTGACGATATAAAGCCACCGCTTCACTCCATCTTCCTAACTTACCTAAAGCTACTGCCCAACTGATACAGCAGTTAACCCGATATGGATAAATTTCCCAACTCTGAGAATATAACTTTATTGCATCAGACCATTGCTCTTGACCAGACTTAGCTTCTGCCAAATAAAAATAACCCTCTGCCTGTAGAGCTCTTTCATATAACGTTCCTACTTTTTCATCCAACACCCTCAATGCCTGATGAATACATTCAACTGCTTCAGACCATTGCCTCAACTTCACCAAGGCAGCTCCCAAACCTAGATAAAACTCAGGCACATTTTTGTTTAAATCGATCGCCCGACGTAAGTAACCCACAGCTTCCTGAAACTGGCCTTGCCGACTCAATGTTATCCCCAATTTGTATAGAAAACAGTGGGATTGCGGATCTATGGCCACAGCCTGACGAAAAGAAGCGATCGCTTCTTCTATCCGCCCAGTTTTCTCAAGAGCTTCCCCTAAATTTTGGTAAGACCAGGTAAACTGGGGATTTTCTTCTATGGCTTTTTGATAATAAGCGATCGCCGACTCGAATTTTCCCTCCCGTAAGAGTTTGTTTCCTTTAGCAAAAGAAGTAAGAAGCATATTGATTTTAAATTTGCTATTTTAGATATAGACTTTAACTTCAAAATTCAATTTATCTGTAAATATTTTAAAATTTTTAAACAATTAATTATTTATATATTTAGAATACACCAAATTATCATAAAACCCAATCATGTCTGAGCTTCCTAAAACACGTTATTCAAAATTAATAGCTTATCTAGGCTTTGTTGCATGAAAGTAGTGATCGCCAAAAACTTCCATCAGGAAGTTAACTAG
>ENA-UENX01000242-UENX01000242.1-marine-metagenome-genome-assembly--contig:-NODE-242-length-28291-cov-157.655496_pt1 | contig 28291 bp, 24 predicted proteins | sample MGYA00237875_ERZ529327 | MGnify/ENA primary metagenome ERZ529327 (study PRJEB26372, sample SAMN05368347) | marine metagenome | biome: cultured habitat; feature: ocean water; material: water; isolation... | reverse complement strand
CTATCTAATTTACTTTAAGACTTTTTTCAATCAACTATTACTAGCAATTTTGCCTAAAGTTCCTGATGCCATTAACTTCGGTAAATCTCCAATATCCTCTAAATGAATTAACTGACTTTCTCCGGCTATCTAATTTACTTTAAGACTTTTTTCAATCAACTATTACTAGCAATTTTGCCTAAAGTTCCTGATGCCATTAACTTCGGTAAATCTCCAATATCCTCTAAAGGAATTAACTGACTTTCTCCGGTTTGTTTATCTCGATAAGCTACCATTACAAAAGGAATAAAATCTGGAGTTAGCTCATCTAATAAAGCAGAATTATGGGTTGTAACTAAGATATAAATTTGACGCTGTTGACCAATTTCTCTTAGCATTTCTAATAGTAATCTAGCGCGAGAAAGATGTAAACCATTATCAACTTCTTCTATGACAATTAGACTATTTTCTGGTTGAGTTAACATTGCTGTTAAAATTGCTAAAAATCGCAAAGTTCCATCTGACATTCCACTAGCATCAACTATCATTGGGTCTTTGTTAAAATCCCAGATTTCTTCACAGTAAAGTATGGCATCCCTACCTAATCTTCCCACAGATTCAGACCATACTTTTTGCATATCTCCTTCTGGTAATTTTGCCAGATATTTTAATAGTTTTTCCTCTACTTGAGCTTTTATTGGTTGTGGTAATGCTGCTAAAACTCCAGCAATATTAGAACCGTCTCTTTCTAACTTTGTTGATAGAGGTGAAGGATACCTCATTTGCGAAGGTATTGGATTTAAAATAAAAATATTTTTGAGAATCTCTGGAACCATAATTTGCGCAGACATCATTTGATTAACATCATCAAATTCATAGAATGGAATCTTATCTGTAGAATGACCCAACCAAGGATTAGGAGTAGGATAAAATTTTTTTATAACTTCTTTTTCTGCTTCATAATGTTTATAAATTATTCTATTTTTTTCATAAGTAAAGGATATAAAAAAAAGTTGCTGACATGAATTATTATCCGAGATATTTTGACTATCAATTAAAGTTAAAGATTCATCTACTACCTGTACAGCATTTGTATTTTCTACAGTGATTTTATAAAGATAATCATTCCCTTTATCTTTCCCATCTACTAATACTTGAAAACTAAATTTTGTTTCTGGTTTTCTAGCTGCCCACTCAATTCCTCCTCTAATACCTGGAGTAAAGCGATCGCCTATTAATACTGTTTCTACTGAAGCACGTTGCATCATACTATTCAAAAAATCTAAGGCATCTACAACATTAGATTTCCCACTAGCATTTGTACCAATTAAAACCGTTAATGGGTCAATATATAATTCTGCATGACGGAAACTTTTCCAGTTTTCCAAAGTTATTTGTTTCAACATAAAGCCTTCCTTATTTATCTCTTCCACTTGAATTTATTTTTAGTCAGTATTTAAAAGTTTTTTATAAACTTAAGCTTCCCTAATTGGGGACAAATTTAGAGAAAATTCGCCAGTTTTTGGGCTGTTATGAACCAGGGAATAAATTTAAATTAACTCAATTAAAAATATCCTCAAAGTGGTTGATTAAAAACACTTGACATGATACTATAAACATAATGGAAAAGGTGTGCTCAGATATACTCAAAACAGGCCTCTTTAATTTCAAGTATTTGAATATCCTCTACAATAACAGTAACTTTTTGAGTTTTTCAAAATATAGTTGCTAATTTCCTGATAAAAATTTCTCTCTCTTAAAACTTTGGCGAAAACTAATAATTTCCCAACTCGTCCAACTTGCTTGAAGTGGAAATTTAGAATATATATTGTCTGAGAATAATACCAGTTCAAAAAAGAAAAAAATAAATCAAGAGTAAGGATTTTTACTACTGCCTATTTCCTTTTATTAGACACTGAGATAATCAAACTTTATCTACCAGTAACCTGCACTAATACATTTCTTTTTCGAGGTCCATCTAATTCAAAAAATAATACTGACTGCCAAGTTCCTAAAGCTAATTTTCCATCCATAATAGGAATCACCTCACTATTATTTAAAGTCATTGCTATAAGATGAGAATGAGCATTAATTGGTTCATCCGGAGGAACATCTCGCAAATGCAAATCATTATGAAGATACTTGTCAGATTCTGGCGCTAACTTTCTTAAGTATACTTTCAAATCTTCAATTAATCTTTCCTCATTTTCATTAATCCCTAAAGCAGTAGTTGTGTGTCTAGAAAATACAATTACCTGCCCATCATTTATACCAGTTGCAGTTAAGATATCAATAACTTGGGGAGTAATATTGTATATTTCAATTCCAGGAGCAGTTTCTATTTCTAAAAGTTCATTTTTAATCAACATATTAATATCCTATTTTTTCAAAGCTACTGCTGTTCTTAAAGTATAAAAAAATTATTCAACTAGACTTATCTCTTCATTGATAATCACAATTTTTCCAACAGCATGATTCATTTCGCTATAAGTATGAGCAGCTGCTATTTCTGCCAACTTATATGTTCGGTCAATCACTGATTTAACTAATCCATCTTCAATCAATTTTCGGAGAGAAATTAAATCACGAGGATTAGGTTGAACAAGAATTAATTTAGACTTTTTACCAGGTACAAATAAAGTCAATAAAGTAGAAGGTAAATTTTCTAAATTTGGTAGAGTAGAAATATAAACTCCTTCTGATTTCAATACATTTTCACAACTAGAAAAAGTTTCTTTTCCCACAGCATCAAAAATAATGTCATACTGTTCAAATTCTTTAGTAAAATCAACCTGATTATAATCAATAACCCGATCAGCCCCTAAACTTTCTACTAGAGTAATATTTTTACTACTACAAACACCTATTACTTCAGCTTTCATTGCCTTAGCAATTTGTACGGCAAAAGTTCCAACTCCCCCAGAAGCACCATTAATTAATATTTTTTTTCCTGGTCTAATTTGACCTAAATCAAGTAATGCTTGAAAAGCAGTTAAACCTGCTACAGGTACTGCTGCAGCTTGGCAATAATTCATATTCTTTGGTTTTAATGCAACAGTATTTGCAGGTACAGCAATATACTCTGCATAAGCACCTCCTAATAATGGATTTACGAATGTATAAATTTCATCTCCAGGTTTAAAGTCTTCTACTTTTTCTCCTACTTTTAATACAACTCCAGATAAATCACAACCTAAAATAATTGGAAAGTTAAAAGCTGATAATAATTGTAATTGCCCTTGTCTAATTTTCCAATCAACAGGATTAACACTAGTAGCGTGAATTTTTACTAATAATTGATTTGATGTAATTAATGGTTCTTGAATTTCTGAATATTCTAAGACATCAATGGAACCATATCGATTAATAGTGATTGCTTTCATAGATTTTTGTTGTTGAATTTTTAATTCAAGTATAGTACAAATAAATTATATCATTATAACCTACAAATAAACGAGATTATGATAGAAATTTTCCTGATATATAAAAATAATAATGATATAAATAAACTCAGTTTATTGTTTTAGTTCATCACTCCTAATGATGTTAGTTGAGATACTTATAAATAATAGGAAAAAATCAACTAAATTTAAAGTCACTTTATTCCAGTATTTAATTATTAAAATGTAATTCGGCAAACTATCACAGATATCAAAATTCCTACCAGATCAGCAGATAAAGCAGCAGGCAAAGCATATCTAGTTTTTTTAATTCCAACACTGCCGAAATAAACAGCTAATACATAAAAAGTTGTTTCTGTAGAACCCTGGATAGTTGATACTAAATAGGATAGAAAACTTAATGGTTCATTTGTAACTATTTCGGACATAATGCCAAAAGCACCACTACCAGATAAAGGTCGAATTAGTGCCATAGGTAGTGCTTCTGCTGGTATTCCAATTAGATTAGTTATGGGCGATAAAATTCCAGCTATAATATCTAGCGCACCACTAGCTCTAAACATTCCAATTGCTACAAAAATTGCCACCATAAAAGGAATTACTCTAATAGCAACTTCAAATCCAGATTTTGCGCCTTCAGTCATTGTTTCATAAACTTTAACTCCTCGGAAATAGCCAAACAAAAGAAAGGAACAAATTAGTATTGGTAATAACCAATTAGACAAACTTTGGAGAAAAGTAAGACTAAAAATATAAGGTATACCTCTGAGTCTTAAGCGATAAATTATTGCACCTAAAAAAACGCCAATTAAACTAGCAAAAACTAACTTTCCAATTTTGGATGGTGGTGTAAGTTCTGAGATTTTTTCTTCTCTGTCAAACAAATCATTTTTCTCCAAATCTTCTGAAGTAAATGATTGATTTATACTTGGCATTGGTTGCCGACTTGCAAAAAATTTTGCTGCTACAACTGCCATAATTGTAGAACAAAAAGTAGCAATAATTGTAGGTAAAATAATATCCCCAGGATTAGTAACACCTGCACTCGCTCGAATGGTTATTACACTAATAGGAATTATAGTTACCGAAGAGGTATTAATTGCTAAAAATAAACACATTGCATCTGTAGCAGTTCCCTTTTCTGGATTTAATTTATCCATTTCTGCCATAGCTTTTAAACCCATAGGTGTTGCAGCATTTCCTAATCCTAAAGCATTAGCAGCTATATTGAAAATAATGGCAGACATAGCAGGGTGAGATGCAGGTATATTTGGAAAAAGCTTTACCATTATAGGGTAAATAAAACGGGCAATTATTTTCATCCCTCCTGCTGTTTCAACTATTTGAATTATCCCTAACCATAATGCCATACTACCAATTAGTCCGATGGCTAAAGTAACGGCATTTTTGGCAGCTTCAAATGATGCTTCAGTTATTTCCATCATTCTATTATTGTATGCAGCTATAACAGTAGCTGAAATTATCATAAATAGCCAAATACTATTAATAGGTGATGTTTGTGATTTATTCATTTAAGTATTCTGTCCATAAACTAATAAGTATTCTGTCCATAAACTAAGTTTTTTATTTAGTAATATTTAATATTCAGCATTTGATTTTGTAGAGCATTTTTTATATAAAATTTTGAGAGCTATTTTTATTTTTTGCCTAGAATAATATAGTCATCTATTCCGTAACTTGAATAATGCTTACTTTGAAGATACTGTCTTTTTAATTTTTCCATATATTTTTGATGAGGTAAGTTTTCCCTAGCAAATATGCCATATTCACGACTCTTACTCGGCATTCTTTGACCAGTAGAAGCTAAATATTTATACCAAACTAAGTTCAAGCCTATATCTGCCATCAAATTTTCAATTAGTTTTTTTTCTATGTCTCTATTTTCACTAAATTCTAGATAATAATTCCTAAAAATTTTTCTGCCTTGCACTATGATAATTGCATAACCATCATTACTCAAGCTTTCCTGAAATATTTTCCGATAAACCTTGAAAGACTTTTTCTTTTCTTCTTGGTCAAAAAATAAACAGTGAGAAATAGTTATAAAATTAAAAAATCCTTTTGGCAAAACTTTCAACTGTTCATTGTATGTAAAAAGATCCCTCGTATCAAATCGAAAATATAAATTTGTAGGCATTATTTGTTGCTCTATATATTGCCGCCAAAACTGAAGACCTCGATATTGAAACTGAGCTTGTTTTTCCAGAGAATAATAACAAATATGCATAGGATGAGTCGCAAAAAAGCTACTACTACTTTGCAGAAACAAAGCTAGTCCATAAGCAACTGTTCCTGGACCGGCACCAATATCCAATATATTAATTTTTGTTGGTAATAATCCACTTTGATAGACCAAGTACCAAGCTAAATAATTGGAATAAATATTATCTAAAAAGTATCTTATAAAATAAACATGAGGAGTTAAATAAAAACTATAATCAGGATCAGCGCCAACCTTTAACTTTCCTATATCCCTGTGAGCTTTTTCTAACTCTAGTATTCGTTTATCTTCAGGTATGGTTTCAACTTCAGATTTAATATAGTTTGCTAAACTTGATTCTAAGTCATAAAATATCTGTTCATCAATTCCCGTACATTGTAATAAATTTTCATCTTTTTCAATCAACTGAAAACTATTAATTACAAACTCAATAAACTTCGTATTCGGAGTCAATATATAGTCATCAATTTTTCTAATTAATGGCTCATTAAAATTAAGTTTTAATTCTAATTAATCTAATTTATCAACAGTTTTTCTAAGATCCGTGCTTAAATAGCTAATTTCCCTATCTTTATCATTTAAAGATTCTTGAAACTTCAGCTTGTCTTGATATAATTTCTCTAAAGGAGATAATTTTGCTCCCGAACTTTCAATAGCTTTTAGTGTTTTATTTGCCAAAAAAATATTTCCTTGTTTTAGGGCAAACCAAAATTTGATAGAACGGCAAAAATTTGTGATTTTATTATTCATTAGTAAATATTCTCTCAAATTATTTTATTGCTAAATTATTTACACCTGTATTAACTTATCTGAAAATTGTTGATAATTTTTATGTTGATTAAATTACTAATTTTTTTACCTTTATAATTTCCATATTCTGGACCTTTCAGTAGAAGATATAATTATTTTTAGTATTTAATTTGCCAGAGAATTATCCCCTTATTTCCAGATAAAGTATAAACTTATAAATCTGCCAAAAATTTGTGACCTAGTCATTCATAAGTAAATCCAGCTTTACCTTCCTTAACTTCTACATCACTGAGTATTTCTAGCAACTTACCTTTGAATTGTTGATAATTTTCATGTTGGTTACTGTACCACCATTCGTACTTTTTTTTCATATCTATAGCTGCATCACGAGTGCTAGCTACCAGGGAGCCCTTATGACTAACATGAAAATCTTGAATGACAACTCTATCTACAAAATTTAGTTGCCTAATAAAACTTTCTTGTTCTTCTGGTAAAGTCGGCAGTAAAGGAGTAATAGTAATAGAAAGTTTAGGCAAATAACCTGTGAAATTATGAATTTCCTTTTTGATTTTTTTCATAGCATTAAGTCTAGCTTTAATACTAGGTGTTTGAGGTTCAAAATCTTTTCTTACTAGCTCACTACCCGTTGGAATACTCATATTAACTCGGAGATTTTTAAACCGTTGCAAAAGATCAATATCCCTCGTTATCATCGGACTACGAGTTTGGATAACTAAAATTGGTCGATATTCTAACATAACTTCTAATAATCTCCGAGTTAATTGAGTTTTAGACTCTATTGGTTGATAAGGATCTGTGACACTACTCATATAAATACTAGGTAATTTATCATAATTTTTCTTCTGCCATCTCATCAACTCTTTCTCTACAACTTCCGCCGCATTTTCTTTAATTAAAACCCATTTTCCCCACTCATCTCGTTTTTTTTCATTAGGACTAAAAGCCGCAGCATAACAATAAGTACAACCATATTGACAACCCCGATAAGGATTCAAAGTAAAATCATAAGCTTTAATAAAACCAGTAGCTTTATTTAATATTGATTTAGCATTTTGTCCGTAAATATCAGCACTGCCAAATTTTTCACTAGCCACTAATAACTGACTAGTATCTACTGTGTATTCTTTGTCTTGTAATTCCATTTTAATTTTCTAAATAAACTGATAAATTAATGAGTTTTTTTTAATCCTGGAGACTAAAGGTAGTAGTAGTTAATCAAATATAAATTCATACTATTTATTATTAACATTTGCTATATATCATAATAATTATTATCAGGTAAGTATTCAGCTATTAATTATTAATTCATTACCTGTATAATAAAAATTAGTATTTATAGATTTAAGAAGAATTAACAATATTGGAAAAAACTGATAAATGATAGACAGCAATATCCACCCTTATTTCCTACTTTATTTTTTTGACCTCATCCTATTTGTAAAATTATTTTATAAAATGAGTATGATGTATAAATTATTTTGTATTAAAGCTAGGGAAATGGTGTAAGCTAAAGAAACTCAGTTAGCTATCTATCAAATTTCATCTAAAATATTATTAACCATAAAAACTGGCTTCTACAACAATAATTATTAAATTTGTTTCTTTGTCAAGAATGAGGATGTAAATATTATGCTTACAAGTGTCGAGCGTCTTTTGTTTATTAGAGCTGTACCAATTTTTAGAGAATTAAGAGATGATTTTCTAGTACGTTTAGCTTCTGTGATGAACGAGCTATCTTTCCCTACTAACCATACTATTTTTACTGAAGGGAAAGAAGGAAGATCTCTTTATATCGTAGTATCTGGTAAAGTTAAAGTTCATTTGGAAGACCGTGAGTTAGCACACTTAGAACAAGGAGCTTGTTTTGGTGAAATGTCTTTGTTTGATGCTGAACCTCGCTCTGCTTCTGTTACTACTTTAGAAAATTGTGAATGTTTAGTTTTAACTCAAATACAACTTTATGACGCAATTGATGAAACACCAGAAATTGCAATTAATATTATTCGTCTATTGTCTCGTCGTATTCGTGAATTTAACCAAAGGCTTAATGCTAAGGAAAGTAGTACTTCTTCTAATAGTAATAGAATACCTGAAATGCGTTAGAAATATGGAATAATATTGAGAAAATTAGTTGAGCTACAGATAAAGCTAACATGAATGAATTTATGAATAAATTGTAATAAGTAACAGAATATTAAATTGCTAAAATATTATTTTCTACGTTTTTGGAGAATAAAATAGTTTTGATAGCTAAAGGAGGATAGTCTTAAAATAATTAAGTATAAAGGATATTACACTATTCCCTATTCCCGGGTACTAAATCATTACTTTTTTTTACCTCTATATCAACAAAATTGTAACTATAGTAGATGAAAAATAAATGGATAACAGTTAGATAATTCTAGACAAATATCACTACTAATAAGTAATAGTTTAACCATAAAAATCGGTAAAATATCTGTTAAAGTTTTTTGTTACTAGTATAATTTATTCTGTGCTTCAATTAATGATTATAACAATATGAATAGCCACACTAATTCAGGTTGCTAAATATAACAACATGGGTAAGCAATAAAACTTCCCATAGCCCAAATATTTGATCAAAATTTTATATGGCTTTTATTGTAAAAAAATATCAACCTATCAGATCTAAAGAAGTTAAGTATTAATTTTTATTAAGTTGATATTTTTCCTATTCTCAAAATATTTATTCTATTTATGATGTCAGATATGTGTTAATATAAATATTATTAATATAAATTATATCATAATGAGAAATATATTAAATTTAGCCTAGATAAATATATATAAATATATAATATTACGAACGATTCTAGATTCTATAAATATAGGTTAACTTATGTCCATTGAAATTGAAGCAGAATTGCAAACAGCAGTAGATAAACGGCGTAACTTTGCAATTATCTCCCATCCTGATGCTGGTAAAACCACTCTTACAGAAAAACTATTATTGTACGGAGGTGCTATTCAAGAGGCTGGTGCAGTCAAAGCTAAAAGAGCACAACGTCATGCCACCTCAGACTGGATGGCAATGGAACAACAAAGAGGCATTTCTATCACTTCCACAGTTCTACAATTTGATTATCAAAACTGTCAAATAAACCTCCTAGATACTCCAGGACACCAAGATTTTAGTGAAGATACATATAGAACATTAGCAGCTGCCGATAATGCTGTAATGTTAGAAGATAGTGCTAAAGGTTTAGAACCTCAAACTCGCAAATTATTTGAAGTTTGTAAGATGCGAAAACTACCCATTTTTACCTTTATTAATAAAATGGATAGACCAGGACGAGAACCATTAGAACTCTTAGATGAAATTGAACAGGAATTAGGCTTAAAAACATATCCGGTAAATTGGCCTATAGGTATGGGCGATCGCTTCAAAGGAGTATTTGATCGAAGAAAAGAACAAATTCACTTATTTGAGCGGAGTATTCATGGTAGGAAAGCAGCAGTAAATACAGTAGTAAATTTAGGCGATCCTCAAATAGAAAAACTATTAGATCAAGACCTTTATTATCAACTCAAAGAAGATTTAGAATTGCTAGACGAATTAGGCTCAGCTTTAGACTTAGAACAGATACATACAGGAGAAATGACCCCTGTATTTTTTGGTAGTGCAATGACTAATTTTGGGGTGCAATTATTCCTGGATGCTTTCTTAGAATATGCTCTTAAACCAGGTATTCATAAAAGTACAGTTGGGGAAGTTTCTCCTACTTATCCAAACTTCACTGGATTTGTGTTTAAATTGCAAGCTAATATGGATCCAAAACATCGAGATCGAGTTGCATTTATTAGAGTTTGCACAGGAAAATTTGAAAAAGACATGACAGTTAGTCATGCTCGAACAGGTAAAACAGTACGATTATCTCGTCCCCAAAAGCTATTTGCTCAAGACAGAGCATCTATCGAAAATGCCTATCCTGGTGACATAATTGGTTTAAATAATCCTGGAGTATTTGCCATAGGAGATACTATTTATAATGGCAAAAAAATAGAATACGAAGGTATCCCCTGTTTCTCACCAGAAATATTTGCTTATTTAAGAAATCCTAACCCTTCTAAATTTAAGCAATTTCGTAAGGGAGTTAATGAATTACGAGAAGAAGGTGCAGTGCAAATTATGTACTCAGCAGATGAGGCAAAAAGAGACCCTATTTTAGCTGCTGTTGGGCAGTTACAATTAGAGGTAGTTCAGTTTAGAATGCAAAATGAATATGGAGTAGAAACTAGAGTAGAAATGTTACCTTTTACTGTCGCACGTTGGGTAGATGGTGGTTGGGAAATACTGCAAAAAGTGGGTAGGTTATTTAATACTGTGGCGGTCAAAGATAGCTGGGGTAGACCTGTTTTGCTATTTAAAAATCAGTGGAATTGTCAACAGGTTGAATCTGAGCATCCAGAGTTAAAATTAAATAATACTGCACCAGTTGTTTCTGGTCAAGAACCAGAATCTTTATAAGGATAAGTACAATTTAAACCTTTAAAAAAAAAGATATAAATAAGAAAATAGGGTTGAAGATTAATACCTTTCTTTTCTCCTTCCTTCTCCAAGTAAAATGAGTTATACAATTTATTTCTCGAAAACTTTTTTTACATTTTTGCGAAGCAGGGAAACCATTCTTAACTCAAACCTTGGAAGGGGAGATAGAGAGTAGGAGATCAGGTAGGGGTATTGAATGTAATTTCCATAAAACATAAGAATAATTAACACATTCGGGAGGATACTAATTATCAAAAAGGTTATTGGTATAATCTATCAATTACTTAATAATTGAAGTGTTACTAAAGTATAGAATTATTTTGAGGAATTAATATTCAATATTGTCAGAAATTAGACCCTTTGCTATGACAAGATTAATTACATACCCAAGTTTCCTATTTAATAAAGTACATCTCATCAGTATATCCGTGTAAAAAATTTATCTTGTGCCTTCCCTATTTCTTTCCCTAATTATTAATTACCCTGTAAAGACCTTACATATAACATTCCTACTCGACTTTAGACTAATGTAAGCTTCCCTAAAATTTGTCGAGCCAAAATAAGGAGATCGACAAAATTAACTGAAACCCTTTTAAGCATCAGCATCGCAATAACTTTTAAGTTAATTTTCTAGAGCCTGTGCAATGGCAAAATTTAAGCGATCATAAAACTTTTGAAAGAGTTTAAGTAAGACAATCCTAACTCAAACTCACTAAAAAAGACAAATAATATTGATTACTTATTACATACCCAAAGCTTATATTACTATTGAATTCTAAGTTTTGGGTTAACATCATTCTCATATTTATTATTTGAATACCCCAAAATTTAGTCAAAACTCCAGAAGCTTACCTACTCCCTAAATAAAATAAAATGATTAAAATTATCCATCTTTCTGATATTCATATTGGCAGTGGTTTTTCTCATGGTCGTATCAACCCAGAAACAGGTTTAAACACTCGCCTGGAAGACTTTATTTCCAGTCTAAAACTTTGTATAGATAAAGCAATTTCCGAACCAGTTGATTTAGTTTTATTCGGTGGAGATGCTTTTCCAGATGCTACTCCTGCACCATACATAAAACAAGCTTTTGCTGGTGAAATACGCCGTTTAGTAGATGCTCAAATTCCCATAGTATTATTAGTAGGAAACCATGATCAACATTCCCAAGGCCAAGGAGGTGCAAGTTTAGGTATTTATCGGACTTTAGGAATACCCGGAGTCGTGGTAGGCGATCGCTTAGAAACTCACAAAATTCAAACTCAAAATGGTTATATTCAAATTATTACTTTGCCTTGGTTAACTGCTTCTAGTTTAATGACAAAATCTGAGACCGAAGGTAAATCTATGGGTCAGGTAAATGAGTCACTAATTCAAAAATTGCGGTTGATATTAGAATCAGAAATTCGGAAATTAAACCCAGAAATACCCACGGTACTTTTAGGTCATTTAATGGCAGATAGAGCTAGTTTAGGAGCAGAACGTTTTTTAGCAGTTGGTAAAGGTTTTAATATTCCTGTTTCTCTGTTAAACCACCCTTATTTTGATTATGTTGCTTTAGGTCACGTTCACAAACATCAAAATTTGAATAATTCTAATAACCCACCAATTATTTATCCCGGAAGTATTGAAAGAGTTGACTTTAGCGAGGAGAAGGAAGAGAAAGGTTTTGTTTTAGTTGAACTAGAAAAAGGTAAAGCTATATGGAAATTTTGTGCCTTGCCTGTACGAAATTTCCAGACTATTAAAGTTAATGTTTCGGAAGTAGAAAATCCACAAACTGAGTTATTAAAAACTATTAGTAAATATCAGATAAAAAATGTAGTAGTTAGATTAATTTATCAGTTACGTTCTGAACAGTTAGACTTAATAGATAATAGCATTTTACACCAGGCTTTAAGTGAGGCACATACTTATACTATTCAACCAGAATTAGTCAGTCAGTTGGCAAGACCACGTTTACCAGAATTATCAACAGGTAATAGTATTGATCCTTTACAAGCTTTAAAAACTTATTTAGAAAGTCGCGAAGATATTCAAGATATTCAAGAGGAAATGTTAGAAGCTGCAGATAAGTTACTAGTAGACAGAGCAGACTTATCAGAGGAACATTTTGATAGTCAGTTAAGTTTATTTACAAATAGCACGAGAAAATGAAAAAAATTAAATTCAAGCACAGATTTTTTGATAATATCTATTCTCTATTCTTTAGATATCAATGCCACTAAAAATTATAGTTATCAGAAATCATCAAATCATCATCTAACTATAATTTTTTCTGAAATAACACTAGTAAAAAAAAGAATACTATAAAACACATGCATAATCATAGATGCCTAAAAAGAGCAGCTCCCATTCATTTCAGATAACTATCTCTATCGCGATCCTCTCTTTTTGTTGTATTTACTTCAACTTCGCTGTAATAAATATTTGTCGGACTTGGTATTACTAACCAAATTTATATCCAAAACCTCTAATAGTAATCAAATACCTTGGTTTACTAGGATTTAACTCTAATTTCTCTCGTAACCAACGAATATGAACATCAACCGTTTTTCTATCCCCAATAAAATCTAGTCCCCAAACCTGTTCTAACAATTGTTCGCGAGACCAAACTCTCTGTGGATAATTCATAAATACTTCAAGTAAGCGAAATTGCTTAGGGGAAAGCTTCACCTCTTGACCTCTGACTATAACTCGGCATTCTTGAGGATAGAAAATTATATCCTGATACTGAAGTATTAGTGCCTGAGATAGTTGACTTAAACGTTGGCGACGGATCATAGCTTGGCAACGAGCAATAAATTCCCGTATCCCAAAGGGTTTAGTTAGATAATCATCAGCTCCAGCTTCTAGATAAAAAGCACAATTATTAACACTGCCTTTTGCTCCTAAAACCATTATTGGTATTAAATTACCTTGATGTCTTAACATTCGGCACACATCCAAACTATTAACAGAGTCAAGAATTAACAGATTGAAAGATTGTTCACTTTTGAGCGATAAAGAATTCTCAAAAATGGGAATAACTTTACAGCTATCTCGAGTAATAACCACTTCATAACCTTGTTCTTCTAGAGCTAGGGCTAACATATTCCCAAATAGCTCTTCAGTTTCTAATAATAAAATCTTACTATTTGTTCTGACGGCAGACCTAGAAAAACTTTGGCTTAGATCTGAGGAAAACATAAATATTGCTTTTGATAATTAGGATGTGTAAATTATTAATTGGACTTTACTGATCAATTAAGCTACCCGCAAATTTTTTAGCTAATTAACTTAATTAATTGATTTATAGCTTTTAAAACTGCTAAAAAAACTAGGTTTTATTCCATTGATATAACGCATTTTTACTATCAATAATTAGTATAACAACGATATTACCAATATAATCTACATATTACTACAGTCTAGTTTTTTGTCGTTTATTAGGAATATATACTAATTAAGCAAGGGTTACAAAGTTGAATTTTGCATTTTTGTTCTGAATAGAAAACTTATACTGCATTAACATTACAGCTAACAGGTTAAGAAAAGGTTAACTTTGGGTTATCAAAAGATTAAATATGATGATAATTGTCAAAATATTAAATCTGAAAATATCATACCAATTTAATAGAATATTACTCAAAACTGCTGTTTACAAAAACTATAGGTTAATTTATAAACTTTAATTATTCTCTCAAAATTGAATAATTTAGAGTACATTAAATAGTTTAAAGCTAATTCAATACACCATAAAAATTTATACTAATAACAAACATTAAAAGTATAAATAAATCAATCAAAATCTAAATATAAATATGCTACTACACTTAAGTACCTGGTCAGAAGTCGAAGCTTATCTAAATCAATCTCAAAGTATTATTTTACCAATTGGTTCCACTGAACAACATGGACCTACAGGATTGATTGGTACAGATGCTATTTGTGCAGAAGCCATCTCTAAAGGAGTAGGAGAAACAGTACAAGCATTAGTAGGGCCAACAATTAATGTAGGAATGGCCTTACACCATACAGATTTCCCCGGTACGATTAGTTTACGGCCTACTACAATGATTCAAGTGATTCGTGACTATATAGTTTGTTTAACTAAATCAGGATTTACCAAATTTTTCTTCATCAATGGTCACGGAGGTAATATCTCTACTCTGAGGGCTGCATTCTCAGAAACCTATGCCCACTTAGCTGATTTTAACATTGCCAATGCAGATCAAGTTAAGTGCAAAATCGGAAATTGGTTTATGTGTAGCTCAGTTTACAAACTAGCAAAAGAGTTGTACGGCCATCAAGAAGGGTCTCACGCTACACCTAGTGAAGTAGCTTTGACTCAGTATATTTATCCAGAAGCAATTAAACAAGCGACGCTGTCAGAAAATGTCGCTAGTGGATATTCAATATATAGTGCCACAGATTTTCGCCGCCGATATCCTGATGGTCGCATGGGTTCTAACCCTGCATTAGCTACACCTGAACATGGTAAGCAGTTTTATTCCTTAGCAGTAAAAGAACTAAGTAATTCTTACCTAGAGTTTATTCATGATAAATAGAGGATAGAGAGTAGTTAGCACCCAGAAGTCAACCCCTCTTAAAATCCCTAAGAGGGGAACTCAGAACTCAGGAGAAGTTATAAATTAGCAGCACGGACTAAATTTAAGAAGCGCAAGAATGTCCTAAAAATAATGGGGACTGCTAGACAAGGAGAGCCCTTCAGAAGGGGGGTTGGAGGGTTAGATTTTTTGATAACTTATGACTCATCACTGATTACAGTACATATAATTTATATAATTTTTCAGCCACAACCTTGATGTAGATTTATTTAATCTAGAAACTTAGAAATTAAAAGTTGCAAATCAAAAAAAATCAGTTAAAATAGTATTTATAAATATCTAAAATTCTCTCAAGCAAAAACGATACATAAAAACAGTAAAGCATTAGACAATAAATTAATATATATTACTTTTTTCTAACTTTTATAGCACTTCTTCTCAACAAATTTTACGTTTGAATATTACTTTATTCTTACTGACAACTATTAATAATTCTTCTACTGTAAAAGTATAGAGAAGAAATAAGTTAACTTCTCTGCCAAAGCAAATATTAGGTTCAGAGGTCAAGATTGTGAACAACCAATTAAGAGTGTCTTTAGCAGGTATTTTAGCAACCGTTGGTCTCTTGGGTATAATGCCTCAATCGGAAGCAAAAGCAGAACAACTGGAAGCTACGGATAAAGTAGTTTTCTCTTGTGTCTCAATTAACGCTGAAGAAAATCAATATGCAACTGTTCCTCAAATAGTTCGTGAAATAAGGGATACAAGCGAACCTGGGCTTTTAGGTGGATATCCTCTCGTGAAACAAGAAGTCATTCAAGTTTCCTCTAAACCAATGATTGTATGGACTGCAACTCTTTCTTCTGATCATCCTAAAGGTGCCTATACTCCTGACCGTCGTTGTCAATCCGTTAGCACTCGTCTAACTAACCTTGCTTATGCCCTAGGGATGACAACTTTCGCAGATATCAGTCAAATTGGTGTCGTCAATTATGAGCAAGTGGTCTATGTTTCCCCAGAAGAAGAGCCTAGCTTTGATAATGTAGTCTTCACTTTAAAGCCAGAAAATCGTGAAAAATCAGAAGAAATTCTCACTCAATTTAAGGATTTCGGACAAGGTACTGCTAGTGACGAGCCTATCTACGAATAAGTTATTTGAATATAAGTGTTGAGGGAATAACTAAGGGAATAAATCTTCCCTCTTCACTTCTTTTTATTAACTTATAGCAAATTTCATCAAGGGTGAGGTACACCTTTGGGTAAGATAGATGCATCGCTACAAAGGTCTTATACCATTTATCAAAAACTTTTCAACAACTTTTCAACTTGACTGTTGAACAGGATACCCACTCCTAACCCTGACGGGATGGTAAAGGGAAACTAACCCCTAACCCTTCTCAAGAGGAGAAGGAGTTTTGCATAAAGGCGTCCCTACAATATAAGGATAATTAACATTAACAAGCGCTTTTATCCTGCAAAAAGTTTATTCTATTTGTGTTAATTATTTAATAACTGAAGTTTGACAAAAAGTTAGCATTAATACATAAGAATTGGTCTTATTATATCGCTATTAATTTGACTGGAATAGTGTCTAAAACTATAGCAATCTTATTTTATTTATATCCAAAATATGACTGCTTTTTAGAAATAGGTTTGGAGAAGTAGGGGCAATAAGCAAAAGTTTCGGAGTTTACTTCTAGTTTTTGAATTTTTACAACCGTTTGATCCGATTGCTATAGTAATCTTAAACCTTGTGTATATCAATTTTCACACTGTTGAAGTACAAAATTTATTTTTTTTAGTAAAAAAGCTGTATGTAACGTTCCTTAAAGAGTAGTAAGCAAAGAAAACAGACTATAGAAAAGAAGAAAAAAAAATGTACCTCAGTAACTTGAGAAATGCTATAAAATCGCATCCTTTCTTAAAAAAATAGCTCCTACTCGTTTTTCTTCAACATAAGCGCCTACAACATCTTGCCTTAAAGCAACCTCAACCTTTCATTCTTCAGATAGGGAAGTAAAATTATCTCTGAAATATATGAATCTGGGGAATAATTAATCAAAATTTGTAGATAGTTCACAGATAATTTTATCAGACACTAATAACTTACTATTATTTAAGTTTGTGTCTGTTTTAACAACTTTAAAAATAAACTTGAGAAATAAATTTAGAACCAAATTATATCAACTATCAAAATTATTTTTAAACTCAAGGCATACTACTATAATATAGTTAATTGATGGTATAATCAAATGATGCTTAAGCATTAATTTATTTGTTCAAGTATTTCAATTAATTACTAAAAGGAAAGCCATGAAAATTATAACTACTTCAACTTTATTTACTGCAACAATAACAATGTTTTTCACTGTTAGCTTAACTGCTAATCCGGCAAAAGCTCAAGAAAAACCAGCAACTAATAATATTAGTCCCTCAGAAAAATTATTGAGTAACAATGCTAATAGTTTTTCAAGGGATAAAAGTATTGGCTTAACTCAAGAATCTACAACAACTAGAAGTAGATATGGGCTATCTCAAGGCGAGCTAGATGAGGTAACAAATAATATTAATCTACAAATGCAGAACAATAGAGATGCTAGATGGAAAAGAGAGAAAGTATGGTTTGAAGAAAAATGGAATTCTTTTGCTACAGACTTTTAACCAGTATTAATTGTGAGTTAATTGCTGATTCTAGAAGCTGGAATTCCCCAACTTAAAGATTCCATTTTTTTGAATTGCTCAATGGATGGTCGAGAGCCATCTATAAAACGAAATGCTCCAATTCCAGCAATGGGATATTTTGACCGTCCGTTAATACCAATTAACTGACCTTTGCTATTTAAAATCGGTCCACCACTCATGCCACTTTTAATATCATTGGTATAACCTAATTGATATCCTTGGCTGAGGGTGCGACTGGTTAGCATTTCTACAGACCCTACTGTTAATTGAAAAGCTCGACTACCCCAAGCAAGGGTACTACTTATTTCTAAAGAGTCAGGTTGATACCAGTTAGGAAAACCAGCAGCAAAAACAGTTTCTCCTACTAAGAGTTGATTGGTTTTTACTATTTCTACTACTTGATAGGGGCGATCGCTAGTAAATTCTAATAACGCTACATCCAAATTACCTATTTGAGGAGTATAAACTAGGGCAGCTTTATGAGTTATCCCATCTCCACTTATAATTCGATACAATTTATTCGAGTTGTTCTCAATTACATGATGATTTGTGACAACAGTGTAGGTGTTACCTTTCTGTTTGATGATTACTCCAGAACCAGCACTATTGTCTGTAAAAATTCTTACCGTAACTTGTTGGGCTATGTTGGATATTAATAATGGAGACTGTTGTGATTCTACTGCACTAGGTTTTGTGTAATAAGCTGAATTTTCTACTTTGGTTTGAGAGTAAGCATTCGGTGCAAATATGGCAAGATAACATAGTAAATGTCCTAAGATTTTACTACTTAACTTGAAGGATGACTTCTTTTGTTTCATGTTATTAAGGTTTATTAAAACAAAGGCATTTAGAAAAAAGATATAGAATCCATTTAGTATCTTTTTCAACCTAAATATGCTTGCTGAAATAGCTAGTATATTGAGCAATTTCAGAAAATTTTTATGGCCGATTTGGAATTATCTATGGGAATAAATAATAATTAAACCCAGAAATTTTCAGGCTGATGATTAGGCAAGGGGCTATCAAGTTGGTTACATAAATTACCCTGATAACTAATAATTGAAATGACACCACATCTATAAAAGTATTGTGACTTTCTCAACTTTGATATTTTGGTAGAGATAACTTTATAATTTTTTCAATACATGAATTGTTGCTAGTAATTAAATTAACTCCTTAGAGCTTGCTGAGAAATAATGATTATGTTTGGGTAGAACTCAGGAGTAAGTAGATATCTTACATACAAAGTTCCTAGGTCGAAATGGTGATTAATCAGGAGGCAGTCGAATATGTTTGTTTCTTGCGGCCTTCTGTCATGGAAATGGCTAAAATACTTTTTGTGTGTGAGGTCAGTGGAGCTAAAAAGCTTTTACTTTTTCAACACAAACAAAAAAGCTACTTACCTTGAAGATTCAATTCCTTGAGAGTTAATCAGTAAATTTTACTTAAGTCAAAACAGTTATATATATTGATTAAATTCAACCCAGTCACAAATAATTTATTTGGCCATACCTACAATTTTAGTTTTTCAGAAAAAACGGCTGTAAGAAACTGAGTTGAAATTATACACTATAGCGGTCACAAAAACAACTGATAAGCAATATTAATCTGGTAATTTTTTTTTCCAGTATTTTAATATGGCATTTCACAATAGTTGGGATAATACAGTTAAATATAAATTTACTTGACAAATTATAATTATTGTGATAATAAATCAGCCATAAATATAATCAAAACCCTACACTTATTTTTAAATAGTAAGTCCAGCCCACTTTTTTCAAGTAAACCTGAGTTTTTCTCAAAACATGTCTCTCAAGGGAAGCCAGCATAAACTATTGTTTAAAGTTAAATAGGCAAAGAAATAAATTTGAAGAGCTAGTGTTCCGAGTGTCAAAAGCTAAAGTCACTGGGGGAGGCAAACTTTGCACTACAATAGGACAGACGCAAAATGTCCTACCCCACCAATTATGCATTCGTGCTTGAAACCTTGAAAAAAACCGTAGTACTATGCAAACAAGCTTAGGATTAGTTATTGTGAAAAGCGAGCCAAACCAAAGTTTTTAAGGGGACTTGAAAGTTAAATAAAAAATCTAATATACTTATTTAAACTTACACATAAATAGCGATATTGTAGCAGTATGAGTAATTAGCAAAAACCATATAAATAATTAGCTTGAGTTTCCTGGCAGTTTGAAGCCTACTCTTGAAAATAAGTTATAGACTGCGGTCAGTGGTATATCGGTAAAACACCGAAGCTAGCTCTAAAGCTTATGCAATAACCCTTATGTAAGTTTCGGGAAATTTAGTTTAACGGGAAATTCGGTTTTTAACTAACAGAGGAGTATGATTAATAATTACCTCTAAAAAAAACTGGGAGTGAACTCCATAACTACCATCAGATATTGTAAAAAACACCCTATCTCATAGAAAATTTCTGCGCTCAAGTAAAAAATTAAAAGCGTTGCGTTCCCTCAGGTCTTCCTCAGAGAGATGCTTGCAATATGACAAGGGTTTCGTAAACTTTCACCGGAGGAATTTTTTAATGTTGCCTCAGTCATTTTATTAGCATAGCGATCGCCATCGACCTAAAGCATACAATGCTAATTTTGTCAAACTTTAAACTGATGATATGCCCTAAGTTAATAAAATTAGTCTAATAAAAAATAGGTTGACAAATTATCCAGAAATTTGTATCTAAAAGCTTAGATTAAAATCTAACTCAATATTAACCATGCAATTACAAAATTTGCTGTCCCGTAGTCCATTAATTATCTTGGGCGCCCTCGCTGGAGTTATGCTCTCTCATCAAAGAGCGATCGCAACCAGCAAAATCGTCATAGATATAGCTGGGCCAATAAAAGCATCCATAAAAGTTAAGGATCTACGACTATTTGCAGAAACTGGTGAAACTACCAAAACAATTTCTCAAGCTCTAGCCATATCAAAAGTTAACCCTAATACAGTTCGTGGATTAATGACATTAGAAGTAGGAGCAGGTGTGACGAACCTAGCCAAAGTTCTGTATAGTAACCTAGGTCAAAATGTAACAAAAGGTGTCGCTGAAGTACTTCAAACGAAACACAACTATGAAAGTGACAAAGCCTTACGTTCTGCTATTATCCTAGCAGCAGCAGATGATAACCGAATATCAGTCCTAGAAATTCTCGAAAAATATCCTACCGAAGAAATGCATATCGACGTTGGTAAAATCAACGAAATTGTAGAAAAACTTAAAGATACTATAGGTAATTTAGGAAAACTATTTAATTAAGTTCTGCCTGACAGGAACTTCGACACAGAGAGATTTCTAAACCTCATGCTTTTAGGTTTGTAATTATTAAGCACTGAACAGCAAGTGTCAGAAAGCAGATGTGATGAAGCAAAAATCCCCATGGTTGATTTGAGGGAATCATATCTTCTTACCTATAGCAGCGTCAGGAGGATATCAACCTCAATATCTTTCAATTCTCTAACACTTAAATGTAACTTCACTATCTTCATCAGTATTATTTGGCTTAGAAGTTCCCGAATCAACTGATGCATCTTCTATATATTGACTTTCTATGAGAAATGCTCCTTTCTCAAAACGAACAGCCCAGTAATTTCCTGGTTTACAACTTAAAACAGTTCCTACTTCACCATTACGCACTACATTAGGAGGACGTAATATCGGCATTGATTCAGCAGTTTTAATGTATGGTGGTTGACCTACTAGTCTGACTTTCTGGCCAATCAAAAATTCTGTTTCCATTTATTTATCTCCACATTTGTTTTGTGTTATATCTTATTGCTTTAATAATATTATTAGCCAATGCTATAATTGAGGGGTGAGTAAGTCAAGGAATCAAAAGTTTATACAGCAGATTATAAGTACATGAATTGCAAACATTGAAGAAAACCTTGCCTGCTAGAATGGAGTTTAAATAAAATCTTTGTAGAACGAGCATAAAGTATTAAAATGAATATGGTTAGTATAAAATTATAGAGGGTAATGATTATGGCTATAGCTCGTCGCATTTCCCGGATTGCTTCATTAATCAAGCAAGAAATCAGCCAGATGTTGCTCCATGGTATCAAAGATAACCGCGTAGGCATTGGTATGGTCAGCGTCACAGATGTAGATGTTTCTGGAGACTTACAACATGCTAAAGTATTTGTAAGTATCTATGGATCTGACGAAGTAAGATCGCAAACTATGGCAGGTTTAAGGTCTGCAACTGGATATGTCCGAAGTGAATTGGGTAAAAGAATACGTATGCGTAGAACTCCAGAAGTTATCTTTGTTGAAGACCGTTCTCTAGAGCGTGGGACAGAAATTTTATCACTTTTAAATAAGCTTTCTCAAGAACGACAACAACAGGAAATAGAAGACATTACCCATAAAGAGTCCCACCAAGACACAATAGAGTAAATAATTCTTAAATTATCCATTACTAAACTATGAATTTAGCATAAAAAGTTGATCCTATGGCCGCATTGATGGCCTCTGGCTATTGGTTTGACTATCAAATTCATTATTCAGACTGAGATCTCCCGAAAAGCAAGCTTTCATTTTGGATAGAAGACTTGGGCATTAAAGCAAGCTTTCATTTTGGGTAGAAGACTTGGGCATTAGAGAGGTAGTTTTTGCGGGTGGAAGTGCTATAGACTTGGTAACTCCTATCCAAGAAATTTAGTATAGGGCAAAAATTCCTTTGCTGTTAGCTGCTGATGTTCAGAAAGGAGTTGCTAAAAGGCTTTCTGGGGTAACTTAGTTTCCTCCACTAATGGTGATCGCTACTATTGTTCAAACTGATCTGAAAGAAGAGCCCAACAGTTATGCTGAAACTATGGGAGCTATTACAGCTCAAGAAGCTGTGGCTATTGGTTGGAATTGGTATTGGCTCCAGTGGTAGATGTAAATAATAATCCTGATAACCCAGTCATTAATATTCGAGCTTTTGGAGAAACGACGGCTTCGGTTGGTCAATTCTCAAGAGTTTTTCTTTGAGGCGCTCAAAAATATCCAGGGTTGACCACGGCTAAATATTTTCCTAGTCATGGGGATACGACAGTTGATTCTCATTTTAATTTACCAGTTATATCTCACTCGGAAAGTAGATTGGTAACAGTTGAATTATCTCCTTTTGTGAAGGCGAGCGCTTCAGAGATAGATTCTGTGATGAGTAACCATTTGTTGATCCTGAGCAAGGACGAAAAATATCAGTAAGTTTACTCCACAAAATTATTATGGGTCAGTTGCGCTAAAAGTTGGGTTTTGGTGAATTAGTTGTGACTGATGTTTTGGTTATGGGGGCGATCGCTAATTTTTATGGTTTGCCTAATGCAGATATTTTAAGTATGCCTGTAGATCCTGAGCAGACAATTAATACTGTTTGTGACGCGGTGGCTCCAGGCCGTATTTCTGAATTACGAATTGATAAATCTTTGCAGAGAATTTGGTAAGCTAAAATCAAGGTTTTTCCTACCTAGCAACCTGGAAATGAAAACATACCAGATTATTTCTTAGCTCCTACATACAATTTAGTTAAAAATTTAGCGAATTCGGCACAAGAAAAGAAAGTGTTGCTCAAATTTTGCCAGGCTCTATTCAAGTAGAAGGAAGTTATCTGACTCCAAGTACAGATAATCATCATTTACGTAATTTAGCATTTGTACAGGATATACTTCTTAACACTTATTTCTCAGGTTATCAGAACCTTTACTTCTCATTGATATATTGATGGTCATTGTTTTGGACAAAAAATTAGTCTAACACAAGTAGCAGAGGATTTCATGAAGAGATTATTAAGAAATGGCAAACTATAAGGTATAATCATATACAGTAGTCAGTAAACATTGAAAAGGTTTTCCCCAGAAATATTATCAGAGAGATCTTATATCTTCTGTTATGGACAAATACTAAAAGCCCCAAAGCTATCTGGATCTTTATATTTAAAGATTCACAAGTATCTGTCTAAAATATCAAAAAATATCACCTAATTTTTGATTAAACAAAATTAAACTTATATGGGCCAGATGATGATTTCAGGTAAGAAGGCTGGGAAAGTTTAGATTATTAGCTACTACCTTATAGTTACAATTTTATTAGCACATAACTGTAATTTAGACAACACTAAATGTAATGTAATGTGTTGGCATTCTTACTTTTAAAATTCTTATCAAAACAAGATAAAAAATTGTAACTATATATACTGACAAATTTAATGTTCATAATTACAAATTTTGCATTATATTATAAATAGTACCGTAGCGCAGAAAATTACTTAAGCTAGGCCAAGAGGGTGACCATGACTTACACCACAATTCAATATTCTTTAGACATTATCAGGGACGAAGCACTAGAACTTGTACATAAAGGAGTTCTCAGTCGTCAGCAGCCTATTTATACTCTGTGTCGATATATTCCGGCCAGAGAATGGGCTTGTGTAGAATGTGAATTAGAAGAATGTGACTTTCTACTTAGGGACCGAATTGGTGACCTAATAGGCAGAGAAAAATGGGACAACGACTAAATAAAAATCTAACCTAGTTAAACTATATTTTATCTAGGTTAGATACTATGATTTATCCTACTTTTTCAGAACTTAATAAGAAAATAAGATAAATATAGATTAGAATCCTATAATGTTCCAGATATTTTTTTATTTCCAAAAATTTAAGAAAAACTTTAGTTCTGAGAGTCTAACTCTTGAGATTGTTGTAAATCATTCCGTAGGTTAGCTATTTCTTGAGTTAGCTCTAATAAATCTCTTTGTATATCTGATTGTGCCAAACCCGAAGCAGAATTAGGGCTGGAAGAAACAGTTGTGCTATCAGTATTGGCTTGAGTATTTTGTTGATTCAAAATTATATCAACAAAGCTTCGAGCTTCCTGCTCAGTCATCTCACCTCTTTCAGCCCACTCCTCAGTTAGTTGATTAAAATCAGAATTTAATTTATTCAAATTTTCATCCCGCTTACTAGAGTCTTGCAAAGTTTCCATGAAAAAGGAGGTTGCACCTAGGGTAGTACGGAATGCTTTTTGCATTATTTGGGTTAGATCATCAGGGTTCATAAATGTAAGTTTACTCAATATTAAATAGTAATTTCTCTATCATTCTATATTATAAATAGACTTTACTGTTAAAATAACCCAGATGGATAGAAGCAAGTGCAAAGAAGTTATGCTAATTTTTTGATATTTTAAGAGCTCAATCTATATTTTTTAAATCTTAATAACTAGCAGATTAAAAGCTAATTGAATTTATTTATCAGGTATAGCCAATGTGTAATTATTATATACTTGATTAAGATTGTTTAATAATAACCCTTTCTACACCCAAACTTATTAGCTTATTTTTAACTTGTAAAACAACATTTTTTAAATTTATATATATTAATAAATATTCATTTTCTGTCAATCTGTATATCAGGGATGATTTACAAAATAATGATAATATATCTTTTGGTATATCATCAAATTCAAATATTTTTTGTAGAATTAATTTACCACCAAAACCAGGTAGATTATTTTGCAATTTTACCCATGAATTATGAGCCATATATTTGCCATTAAAAGTAGGTATAAAACTGTATATTTTTGGAAGTTGATTGACTGCTTTTCTGACATTAGTATGTTTTAACATATAATTGTTTTCTGGTTTAGTTAAATCCAAGACGAAAGCTTCAGCATTTCCTAAATAATTTTCTGGTATGCCAACCTTTCTATATCTTAAGTTACAAGGAAAAATAAATCGTTTAATAGGAACAACTGATAAAAATTCAAATAAAGCATCGTTTGTGCTATAAGCACTTTTTTCATTAGAAATATTTTTATTTTTACCCTTGATTAAATCTAACTTTTCTTTGGTTAAGATACATTCAAGATAACTCCAATTATTCTTATTTTGAAAAAAACTGTTCAGTATAAAAACAATAAAAGACGTTGAACTGAAAAGTTTATCTTTCCATGATAATTTTTTAAAGCTTGCAGATATAAAATCATCCATTTTATTAAAATTTATTGTAAATAATGGTTCAGATTTAGAGACATATTCTAGGTCTTCGTATGCTTGAGAAAGATACTCTAATAATTTAAAATATGTTCCACCATCTGCTATGAAATGATTAACAAGTAGAGTTACGCCATAATAATTTTGATTATGATTTAAAATCACATATATTAATGGAATATCTTTATTAATAGCATCTGCAGATTTTTTGGGAATATTGAATTGATTTTTTATATAAGTTCTTGCATCTAATAAATTATCAATATTTATTTCCTGTTCATCTAGATCAATATGAATAAAACCAACACCAGATTTTTGTGGGTTACATACGACTTTTAATGGGGAAAAAAATTTCTTTACCAATCTTCCTCCCAAAATTGGTACACTATCTACTATTTGTTGAATTGCTACTTTCAATCTATGAGAATCTATTTGATGTTTGTACCAATTTATCACACCATAATAAGGCCAAACTCCCATCTCAAGATCAAATTTTGAAAGTTGATACTCTTGATACACATTACTATTTGTAATTAATTCCATTGGTTTCACATGTTAGATTTATTGATATTGAAAAATCTTTTATAGACTCGTTCTACCTAAATAAGGGAAAAATAATGATTTTAGGAAAGTCATGGTAAATCCTGTTTAGACAGAAAGCTTACCCCATAAAGGTAAAACAGAATGCAGAGGATACTTATGCAGCAAAGGTTAGAGAGAAATTGGAAAAAGTTACTTTTGATAACCAGATTTGGGTTCAGAAGATGCTTTTAGGTTGCTTATATTAACTGTATTTATCTACCTAACAATATCTACAATATATTAATTCTTCAGTAAATTTATCCCACTGATTATAATCTTAATATTGTGTTGAAAAATACTCTCTTATAATATATTTTCTTTATGATTTAGTTCTTGAGGAATTAGGATTCAGGAAACAGAGAAGCATAGAGTTGAAGAATAGAAAAACTTATGATTTGGTACTGATACTTTCCCGTTAGACTTTGGTTTATAAGGAAGAGTATATAATTATTTACTTCATCTTTATCTACTAGAAAATTTTTAAGACTTTACTTTTAAAAAATTATTTTTTTGTTCAGAATAAATAAACTTACCGAATATTTTAATCCCTGTATTAATTGAGCGATAAAACCTTGCAAATTTATTCTAGCTTCAGGAATAATATCAAAAGATATAGATTATACTGCTAAATTCAAGGTTAGTTTAGAAATATACATCAGAAATAAAATATAAACAAATTGTATTCTAAGTTAACTCAATATTAAAGATAATTTTCGATCTTAAATTATAGATAAAAAAAATTTTATGTTAATATAACGTGGATAGAAGCAAGTGAAAAGTTGTTGGAAAATATTTTAGCTAGAATGTATATTTTATAGCTGAATCTAGATCTTTTTAATCTGAATAGCTAGAAACTTAAAAGCTAATTTATTTTGAAAGTAAACTCAATTTGTAATTATTATGTAATTGACACGATATTTTAATAATAACCTTTTATCAAACCAAATTTATTAACTTATTCTCAACTTGCAAAACAACATTTTTGAAATTCGCATATATCAATACATATTCATTTTTTTTTCGTTCTGAGTCTTAGTGAACTTTTCCCAAAAATGATAATATATATAAATAGAAAAAATAGGTCAATTCCCCTAGAGTAGAAGACATCGAAATAAGGCAGCCTTCTGGGTACAGAAAAAGTATTTCCCCAATGTTAAAAAGACCAAAAACTGGTTGCTCAATGATGGCGAATATATACTAAACCAAGACTCAGATGTTCCTATTTGATCAGGCACATTAAAGTTAAAGGTAATAAATGACCATTATGAAGGTGACTGGAGTTATTGGAGCAACAGAATAAGTAAATATCCAGGGGTAAGGAAAGAAGTCACGACGCTGTTAAGACGACAAAAAAATAAATGCACATTTTGTCAGGCAACCTTTAAGCCTACAGACTTAATGGAAATAGAGCATATAAAATCTAAGTCTGAAGGTGTTGAAAACACATACAAGAATAAACAACTGTTGATGATATGTTGATATTGAGGCAGAGATATACCCATGACAAGGAATGTCGGCGTTGGTGAATTAAGTTATGATTGGAGTTCATAGCGATCGCTATGAATATCTATAAGGAACTG
>ENA-UENX01000241-UENX01000241.1-marine-metagenome-genome-assembly--contig:-NODE-241-length-28335-cov-147.157763_pt1 | contig 28335 bp, 17 predicted proteins | sample MGYA00237875_ERZ529327 | MGnify/ENA primary metagenome ERZ529327 (study PRJEB26372, sample SAMN05368347) | marine metagenome | biome: cultured habitat; feature: ocean water; material: water; isolation... | reverse complement strand
TATTTTAATTCTTTTTGGATGGTAATTACTCCTTCTAGCTGATAGCTGATAGCTGATAGCTGATAGCTGACAGCCAAATGCTGACAAGCATTAAAGTTTGAGTAAGCATCTAATCCTTTCTTGATTATATTTTAATTCTTTTTGGATGGTAATTACTCCTTCTAGCTGATAGCTGATAGCTTACTAAAGCATAGCCTAAAAGACAGGTATAGTGTGAATATAAATTTTTAGTGTGAATATAAATTTTCGTGTTATTTTGCTAAATTAATAAAGCTTGATTATCAGGCATTAAAAACAATAGCTGATAGCTTTATAGCTGAAAACAGAATAGACTGAATATTATTCAACTTTTATGATTAAATTACAAAAAAAATTATAGCTAAGAGGATGATAAAGCTAAAAACTTGGGCAGTAAATATAGGCATGATTTTTGCCAGTTTATTTGTAGGGATAGCGATGGCTGAAGTAGCAGTAAGAATTGCTGGTTTAAAGGGATTAAAAAAAATGCCTGAAAGTACCCATGCAGAATTTTATCCCACATTTCATACCATTCCTCATCCGGTTAGAGGTTGGGAATATAGAGCAAATGTTTCTGGCTGGTGGACGAGTGAAGGAAAGGCTTATTTAGAGTTTAATAGTCATGGTATTAGAGGACCAGAAATTACTAAAGCTAAACCAAAAAATACTTTGCGAATAGCTGTACTTGGAGATTCTTTTACTTCAGCTGTCCAAGTTTCTTATCAGCAAACTTTTGTAGGAGTAATGCAAAAAGAATTGCAAAAATGTACGAATTTAAAAAATAAAAAAGTAGAAGTAATTAATTTTGGCGTTGATGGTTATGGAACTGCCCAACAATTATTAACTCTCCGGGAAAAAGTTTGGGATTTTCAGCCAGATATTGTGCTTTTAGCTTTTTTTATTGGTAATGATGTTACGGATAATTCTCGAAAGTTAGAAAATAATCATTACCGACCTTTTTTTATCTATAAAAATGATAAGTTAGAGTTAGATTTATCCTTTAGAGAGCTAACTATTAGTCAGGCAAATCGTTATATGATAACAACGGTTGATAAATTACCGACTTGGCTGATAAATAATGTTAGAATTTTACAAATAATCAAAAAAGTAGAGACAGATCAAAGAAAGAGAAATGCTGCTAGACACTTTGAAAAATTACAAGCCAATAATTTTAGAGAACCACGAAATCTTGCTTGGCAAGAAGCTTGGAAAATTACAGATGAACTAATAGGAATTATGGCTAAAGAAGTGCAGGAAAAAGGCGCAGAATTTCAGTTGGCGACAGTGATGACTCCTATGCAAATTCATTCCAATAAAGGATGGAGAGAAGGATATATGAAAATTATGGATATTCAAGACTGGTCGTATCCCACAAAAAGACTGCAAAATTTAGGAGAAATTCATAATTTTTATGTGATTGATTTAATCAAACCTTTTGATGATTATATTGAGAAAAATCCAGTTTGTTTTCATGGGTTTAAAAATACAGCAATGTGTACAGGACATTGGAATGCTACAGGGCATAAATTAGCTGGAGAAATTATTGCAAAAAAGTCATGTCAGAGGTTTTAAAAAAAAATTGTAGGTATAGGTAGTTAATAGTAGATTTGAAGTCAAAAAAACTTAGACTGCTATTCAAATTATGTAGAGTATATTGCATCTAATGATTGTTTTTTTATCACAAATTATAGGCTGCTATTTTAAAACCTTGTATAATTTTTTTTGAATCATAAATATATTGTCTTAGAAAACAAAAAAAAGATATCAAATACTCAACTTTTAGTATATAAAGTAAATCATTTTTTTTTCCATAAATTTCTACTCTCCAGTAACTTAATTTGTCCTCAATATGAAAAATAATTTCTTGCTTAGTAAACCTTTATAAAATGAAAAAACTGAATAATTTACTCATAAATATTGGATTAATATTTGTAGCCTTAATAACTGGTATTTTGGCAGGAGAAATAGGATTAAGGGTAGCAAAAATAGAAGGATTGAAAAAAGCCAACAATAACGAACCCCACAGACCTACCATATTTCATACTCATGATCCTCATCGTGGTTGGGCATTACAACCGGGTTTCACTGCTTGGTGGCGAGAGGAGGGGGAAGCTTATATAGAAATTAATAGCGATGGTTTAAGAGACCGCGAATATAGTAAAATTAAGCCAAAAAATACATTAAGAATTGCTATATTAGGAGATTCTTTTGCTGAAGCGGTTCAAGTACCAATAGAGAAAACTTTTTGGTCAATAATTGAACAGAAATTGACAAAATGTGACTCTATTGCTAATAGAAAAGTTGAGGTAATTAATTTTGGGGTTCATGGTTATAGCACCTTGCAAGAACTGTTGACTTTACGTCATCAGGTTTGGGATTATAATCCAGATATTATATTGTTAGCTTTTTTTATAGGAAATGATATTATTAATAACTCAAAAAAACTGGAGTATAGTCAATATAGACCATTTCTTATATATGAAAATGGAGAGTTGGTTGTCGATATGTCTTTTCAGGATTTAATTCCAGCTCTAAGTAATCGCTATGTTGTTTCATTTATAGACAAAATACCTGGTTGGCTGGTAAATAATTCCAGAATCTTGCAAGTAGTAAAAAAAGTAGATTTGAATCTAAAGAAAAAAAAATTAGACGCATATTTTATGGGTTTAGTACCGTATAATTTTCAGCCACCAATCAATAATAATTGGCATCAAGCATGGGAAATTACAGAAGAATTAATCACATTAATAGCAGCAGAGGTGAGAGAAAGAGAAAAAGATTTTTTGGCAGTATTAGTAGGAGATCCAAAACAGGTACATTACGACCAACCATATCTACAAAAAACTTTTATGAAACAATACAATATTAATGATATGTTGTATCCCAATAAAAGAATAGAAGCTCTGGGCGATCGCTTAGGTTTTCCAGTATTAGATTTAGTAGTACCTTTTCGAGATTATGCTGTGGAAAATCAAGCTTGTTTACACGGTTTTGAAAATACATCATTATGTATTGGGCATTGGAACATAGAAGGGCATCAATTAGCAGGAGAAATTATTACTAATAACCTCTGCAAACAGTTCAAATTTAATTATAATCAATAATGAAAAAGCTACATAATTTAGCCATCAATTTAGGATTAATATTAGGTACATTAATATTTACTTTAACAGTAGGTGAAATAGGATTAAGAATAGCAGGAATTAAGCATCCAGCGCCAAGAAAGGATGCAGATGAAAATCCTCTTCATACTTTCCAAGATCTATATAGAGGTTGGGCAGGAAAACCTCATGGGAAAGGGTTATGGAAGGAAGAGGGTGTTCCTTCCGAAATAAAAATGAATAGTGCAGGATTTCGTGATTATGAACGGAGTAAAAATAAACCAGAAAATGGATTAAGAATTGCCTTATTAGGAGACTCTTATACAGAAGCACTTCAGGTAAAATTAGAAGATACCTATGGTGCAATAATGGAGGAAAAATTACAACAATGTCCTGTGTTAAAAAACCGAAAAGTAGAAGTAATGAATTTTGGTGTAAGTGGTTATAGCACAGCCCAAGAATTAATGACTTTAAGGTATCATGTTTGGGATTATCAACCAGATTTAGTCATGTTAGCTTTTTATGCAGGTAACGATCTTAGTAATAATTCTCCTAGTCTAGAACATGACCATTTACGCCCTTATTTTGTTTACAAAGATGGGCAACTTGTAGCAGATATGTCATTTCGTAATTTGAAGTTTTGGCAGAGAAACCGTTATGCTTTTTCTCTGGTGGATTTTTTGCCATTTTGGTTAGTTAAAAATTCCCGAATTATGCAGCTAATTAGAAAGGTAGATATTGATGCTAAACGCCGTCAGTATAACAAAGATTATAGGGAAATTAATATAGATTTTTATAAAGAACCAAAACCAAATTCTGATTGGTCAGAAACTTGGGAAGTAACTGAGGGTTTAATTAAGCTAATGCGAGATGAAGTATATGAAAAAAAAGCAGACTTTATGATGATAACAGTCAGTCATTCTTCTCAAGTACTACCTGATATTCAACAGCGTAATAATTTGAAAAAATCTTTAAATGTGTCAAATTTATTCTACCCAGATATCAGACTGAAAAATTTTGGGAAAAAGGAAAATATACCAGTCTATAATTTAGCTGGTCCTATATGGGATGAGGCTAAAAAAACAGGTAAATGTTTCCATGGTTTTGATAATGCACTTCCCTGCGGTGGTCATTGGAACGTGGAAGGTCATAAATTGGTCGGGGAAATAATGGCAAATTATTTCTGCGATAAATATACTATTCCTAAATCATTTGTGAGAAAAAAAATGTAGGTGTTTAGCTTCCAAATCCTATTTTTTGCAAAAAGCAATATGATTTTCTAGGTAAACTATTGGAACTATGCCCTTTTTGATCAAATTTTGCTTGTATTTTTTTATTTAAATAAAAAATCAATTAAGGTTGGAGGTAAGTGAATTAACTCTGCCCTGGGGAATCAATTTTCTTTACTAGTTGAAGTATTTTTCAATTTATTCAGAAACTTCTTGTATCTATATAGCTTTCAACTAACTTATAATTCCGTGAGGGCGATCACTTAAAACTTTAATGATTTCGAGGAATTACCTATTGACAGATAAAGTTAAATATAAGGTCTTTAAAAAAATAATAGGATAACTTTGTACTTTCCAATTACAGAAGCAGTCCATATAAAATGAGAAGATACTCATGCTGGAACAATAGAAAAAAATTTACGGCAATGTCCAGCCTTAAAAGACCAGACACCCTCATTTCTCGCTTTAAGCAGGTAAACAAAATTAATTACACATTTATTTAAGACTGAATCCCTTATATTGCAAGCCTCACGTCAAATTAGTATAGGTAAACAACTTGACAATGGTGCTTACAGCAGATTCTCAGTATATGAAGTACAAATATTAACAATTAAATTTTCCCATTGCGGGCATTTTGCCCGGGTGAGTGTATCTCACCAAGGTGGAATTTGCTGTATTTCTCTAGAAATTATAAATTTACCCTAATTGTTTATTTTATATTTTCAGGTACTATATATAATTTAGTTTTAACTAAATTTCTTCTCAAGATTAAAAATAATCTCTTGCTCAACTAACCTTATATATAATGAAAAAATTGAAGAATTTAGTCATTAATTTAGGACTCACACTCACTACATTAATATTTACTGTTGCAGTAGGTGAAATAGGCCTAAGAACAGCAGGAATTGAGAATTCCCCACCACCAAGAATAGACGGGGAATTAGATGAGAATTCTCCCTACACTTTCAAAGACTATTACCGAGGTTGGGCAGGAAATGCTAACGGCAAATCATTTTGGACCGGAGAAGGTATACCTTCGGAAATTAAAATGAATAGTGGAGGGTTTCGAGATTATGAACGTAGTAAAAACAAACCAGAAAATGGTTTAAGAATTGCTTTATTAGGAGATTCTTTTACAGAAGCAATTCATGTAAAATTAGAAGATACTTATGGTGCAATAATAGAGCAAAATTTACAACAATGTCCTGACTTAAAAGACCAGAAAGTTGAAGTAATGAATTTTGGAGTACAGGGTTATGGAACAGCTCAAGAATTAATGACATTGAGACATCATGTTTGGGATTATTCACCAGATTTAGTTATATTAGTTTTTTTTGCTGCTAACGACCTTCGTAATAATTCTCGTACTTTAGAACATGACCATTTAAGACCCTATTTTATCTATCAAGACGGTCAACTTGTGACAGATATGTCATTCCGCGATTTAAAATTTTGGCAGAGAGATCGTTATGCTTTTTCCCTAGTAGATTTTTTACCATTTTGGTTAGTGCAAAATTCTCGAATTTTACAACTAATTAGAAAAGTAGAACTTGATGGTAAATACCGTCAGTATCAAAAAGACTATAGTGAAATTAATCTAGCTTTTTATAAAAAGCCACAACCAAATTCTGATTGGGAAAAAACCTGGAAAGTGACTGAAAGTTTGATTAAATTAATGAGAGATGAAGTCTCTGAAAAAGGAGCAGATTTTATGTTGATAACAGCGAGTGATTCTCATCAAGTTTTACCAGATATTGAAAGGCGTGATGGATTTAGAAAATCTTTGAATGTATCAAATTTATTTTATCCAGATATCAGACTAAAAAATTTTGGGAAAAAGGAAAATATACCAGTTTATACTTTAGCGGGACCCATTTGGGATGAAGCTAAAAAAACAGGTAAATGTTTACATGGGTTTGATAATGCAATTCCCTGTGGAGGTCATTGGAATGTAGCAGGTCATAAATTTGTAGGAGAAATAATGGGAAATTATTTATGCCAAAGATATACTGCTCTACTCAAAAAATAATAAAGGAGGTATAAGGGAAAATCTTTATTTATTTATGGGGTTTGTTATAGGTGCTTGAGGCCTAGGAAAGTTGGGTCTTGAAATAGTTATTTTTTCTCTTCGTATAGAAGATTTTTAAATGTTAGTAAACCACAACCCAGGGAAGTGGTATATAACTTTCCTACAAAGTTATTATATTCTTTAATTTTCCCAACCTGAAAACTGTTGTAAATAAGTTTACTGGAGTTTTAACTATTGTTTATTGGCGATTAAAAAATAGGAAAATAAAAATTCGGCAATGCGATGAAAAATTTGAAATTAATTCAGGTAATAAAAACAGGATTGAGTTTAGCTAGCATTAACTTAATTTTAGCATTTATTGGTTTAGAGGCTGTTTCATTAGGATTTTATTATTATCAGGAAAAACAACTATTTTATACGAGAAAAAATACGATTTCTCAAGTTAGAGAAGAGTTGAAAAAAACTGGAACTAGACTAGGTGAAAATATAAATAATGAATCAATATTAGAACGGTTACATCCTTTTTTTGGCTATGTACTAAAACAAGGAAGTTTTGCCAACGAAGAATTAGGAATAAGGGTTAATAATTATGGCCTTGTATCTATGTATGATTATCCTTTTGTTAAAAGCAATAAAAATCAGTTTATTATCGGTGTATTTGGGGGTTCAGTTGCTAATGATTTTGCTGTAAATTCAATTTCCAATGGATCCATAGGTGATCAAGGATTTATTCAAAATTTAAAACAAATTCCCCAATTAAAAGAAAAAGAAATTATCATTTTATGTTTTGCTAGTGGGGGTTATAAACAACCGCAACAGTTGTTAATGCTTAACTATTTTATTTCTATTGGGCAAGAATTTGATTTAGTTATTAATATAGATGGTTTCAATGAAGTAGCACTATCTCACCAAAATAATCAGAAAAGAATAGATTTATCTTTGCCAAGCATACAACATATTTTACCTTTAACGCAGTTAGCTAGCGATGATTTATCCGTAATGGCAGCGATAGTTCAAATTAGCGAACTGAAAAATAATTTATCAACTGGTATTAATAAATTGGAAAGTTGTAAATTAGCATTGTGTTATGGTTGGAGAAGCTTGCAGGTTAAAGGATTATTCGACAGGTATAAAACAGAAATTATCAAATATGATAAAAAAATTGCCAAGAATTCTAGCAAAATTGATGGGAGTAATAGTCTAGTATATTTGAAGAAAATGCCAGCAGTATTAGAGGAAAAAGTTGCTTTTGAGAAAGTTGCTGAAAATTGGTATGAGTCATCACTAACAATGAGTCAAATTCTAGCTGATAGAAATATATTGTACCTTCACTTTATTCAGCCCAATCAATATTATCCTACAGAAAAAGTCTACAGTCCAGAAGAAAAAATTTTTATTATCGAAGATCATTCTTATGCTGTAGGAGTTAGAAAAGGTTATCCAGTATTACTTTCTAAAATTAATAGCTTACAAGAGGCAAAAGTTAATATATTTAATACTGTGAATATTTTTGATGAGGAAAAAGAAATAGTTTATCGAGATGCTTGCTGCCATTATAATATGGTTGGCCAGACAATATTAGAAAGGTATGTTGCTAATTCTATCAAAACTATTATGGAAAAGAAAGAAGTAAATTAGAGTAATAACATCCTAAGCATTCACTTATTAGTTATTCGCTGTTAATTCATTACCTTAATAATAGGAATTAGTATTGATATATTTAAGGATAATTATAACTGTAATCATAAGTTAAATTATTTCTGTGATTGTCTTTGAGAAAAGTGAGAATGTGTTAACCAAAATTATAAAGTTAATGAGGCAAAATATTAGGAAATTGACTGGGAATTTATCTCACTCAATTGGGAGAAACAATTGTAGTTAATTATCTTGGTAATTTTATCTATAGTTTAATCGAAAATATAGATATAAAATTACTTGAATAGAGCTAATGAAAACCCGAAAAAACTTAATCCTAAATAAATAAATTGCCTATGGAAAATATTCAGGAGCTGGCGAGGCATTTATATTAGTAAACTGGCAGGTATAATTCCAACCAATTACCTTTTTAATTCTCTCCCCAATTTCGTGAAAAATTAATATAAAAATAATCTCAGTACTTTCTCAGGTTGAATCGAAAATATAGATGGAAAACTTAGCAGAAAAAATAAACAAGCTACAAAATTTTGTAGTAAATCTAGGGATAATAATAGCTACATTTACATTTGTTGTGATTGTGGGAGAAATAGGATTAAGAATAGCAGGAATTGAACATCTCCCACCACCAAGAACAGATGAAAAATCAGAAAGTAAGTCTCTATATACTAGTAAAGATCCAAATCGTGGTTGGGCAGGAAATTCTAACGCTACAGCATTTTGGACAGGAGAAGGTATACCTTCAGAGTTGAAAATGAATAGTGGGGGATTTCGTGATTATGAACGTAGTAAAAATAAACCAGAAAATGGCTTAAGAATTGCCTTATTAGGAGATTCTTTTACAGAAGCAGTTCATGTAAAATTAGAAGATACTTATGGTGCAATAATAGAGCAAAATTTACAACAATGTCCTGACTTAAAAGACCAGAAAGTTGAAGTAATGAATTTTGGAGTACAGGGTTATGGAACAGCTCAAGAATTAATGACATTGAGACATCATGTTTGGGATTATTCACCAGATTTAGTTATATTAGCTTTTTATGCTGGTAATGATATTCGGAATAATTATCGACCTCTAGATCACGACCACTTAAGACCTTATTTTGTTTATAAAAATGGTCAGTTAGAATCAGATATGTCATTCCGTACAATGAAACCTTGGGAAAGAGGGCGTTATGTTTTTTCAATGGTTGATATATTGCCAATTTGGTTGGTGAGAAATTCCCGAATTTTACAGCTAATCAGAAAAGTTGATATGGATTATAAACAAAGTCAATTTTTAAATTATAATGGTCAAACTATTATCTCTTTTTATCGAGAACCTGAATCAAATTCCGACTGGGATAAAGGTTGGCAAGTAACGGAAGGTTTGATTACATTAATGAGAGATGAAGTCTATAAAAATAGAGCAGATTTTATGATTATAGCAATTAGTGATTCTCATCAAGTACATCCTGATTTAGAGTATCGTGAAAAATTTAAAAATGCTCATAATTTATCAGATTTATATTATCCAGATAGAAGGATAGAAGCGTTTGGTAAACAAGAGAATATTCCAGTATATATTTTAGCGGGACAATTAGGAGATAAAGCAAAAAAAACAGGCAAGTGTTTATATGGGTTTGATAATGGGGAACCCTGTGGAGGTCATTGGAATATAGAAGGTCATAAATTTGTAGGAGAAGTCATGTCAAATTATTTATGTGATCAGTATAAATTGGAAAAGTATAGCGATTCTAAATGATTGATAATGTTGTACATTTAGTTCTCACATATTAGATATTAGCTATTAATTAATTGTCCCTAAAGCAGGAAATAAAATTGTTATATGGGTAGACAAAACATAAGTTAAAAATAACGTTAAACTTTGATACAGTAAAGTTTTATATTTAATCAATCTTTTTCATGACATATTCTGTGTTTGAGAAAAAATTAGCAATAGCCGCGTATTTTCCTGACATCAAAAAAGCAATTGCTTTGCATTTTTGCTTTTAAAAAATGTGAAATTAAAAATATTACAGAGCCAAATTTTTATCTCACAATTTTTCAAAAATTAACCTTTTTTATGTGTTTTTTGTTTCCTAGTTCACTGTTTTAGATACCATGAATTTAGTGATTTTTTATAAAATAAGTATTATTTAATTAAATTATCAGATATCTTTTAAATAATTAGGTTAAAGGCTATTACAGTATATTTGATAATTAATGTGGTACAACTGACGGAGTAAATATTTTTTCTCTGTTCCAGATCCTCTAAACCATTTTCCCTATTTACTACTGGCTAAATATATAATTTATTAATTAGGAATATGTTGTATATAATCATAAAAATACCTCGTCGTATGACTCTTATTATCAAAATAATATAAATCCAAAATATCCAGTATTTATGCTGGAGTAAAACTGAAAAAATATATAAATTATTTGCTATAAAATTGCCATGAAAAAATTGAGTTTTTTGAAAAATACCTCAGAACTATGGAAAATTGTTTTGATGAATATAATTTTCTTATTTGTATTTTTAGAGTTAGGTTCTTTAGGTTGGTATTTTTTCAAATATAAGCAATTTTTCTATACTAGAGAAAAAGTAACAGAAAACAATCAAGAAGAAAAACTAGAAAATGAAAATGAAAATAAAAATGCTAATGTCAATACAAATCCCATGGGAATAAACTTAGCAGGAATTAGGTTAGAAAGTTCTGTAATAGAAAGAATTCATCCTTACTTTGGGTATGTACAAAAACCTGGACCAGATTTTAGAGAAGATTTTAAATATAATGATGCTGGTTTTATTTCTCCTTATGATTACCCTTATAAAAAGAAGAATAATAATCAATATATAATCGGAATTTTTGGTGGTTCAGTTGCCTCAAACTATTCAATATATGAAATTAAGAATCAAATCTTAGAAAAGAAATTAAAGCAACTTCCAGAATTTCGGGACAAGGAATTTATTATCTTATCTTTAGCAATAGGAGGCTATAAACAACCACAACAATTAATACTATTAAACTACTTTCTTTCCATAGGTCAGAAATTTGATATGATCATAAATATAGATGGTTTTAACGAGGTAACTATAGCTAAGTCAAACAACGAAAATGCTGTTAATATTATGATGCCAAGTACTAACCATGTTGTACCATTAACGAATATAGCAAATAATAGTCTCTCCACAAAATCTATTCAAGCTATGTTAAAAATTAACGATAGTAAGAATAAGTTAAAGGGTACCTTAGAAACTTTAGATAAATGTCAAGTAGCTTATTGTTATGCCCTAACATCAATTTATGTGCAAAATTTAGCAAAAAAGTATCGTAAAAATGTCAAAATATTTGATAAAGAAAGAAAAAAAGCAGCGTCACAAGCTGCTGGAGAAACAGAAGCTAGTATAGTTTATTTTTATGCACAGTCTCCTGAATTAAAAGAATCAGAGTTATATGATACAATGGCAGAACACTGGCAAAAAACATCAATAATGATGGAGCAAATAGCTGCAAGTAATAATATTTTATATTTTCATGTTTTACAACCTAATCAATATTATTTTACTAACCGAGTTTTTTCTGAAACAGAAAAGAAAATTGCTTTTGACTCTGATAGTCCTTTTAGAGAAGCAACAGAATTAGGATATCCTGTACTTTTAAGTAAAACAGACAATTTAAAACAAAATGGTGTGAATTTTTTCAATGGTGTGAAAATTTTAGATAATGCCAAAGAAATCGTTTATATAGATAGTTGTTGCCATTATACTGAAGCTGGAGAAAATATTTTGTCAGATTTTATAGCCAATTCAATTTTTACTACACTTACTGCCAATGAAAATCAATTAGGAGATAGTAAAAATGAATAAAATAATCTACTGAAAACTAGGGAAATTTTTTCCCAGAGAGATACTTATATATTACTTCTGCAGCTAATTTATTACCAGCAATATTCCAATGAATATCATTGGGTTTGTAGAGAACAGTTTCGGAACCAGTATTAACAAATTCTTCGACAAGATCGAGATGAGATATATTGTATTTATTCAGTTCTTGAGATAGTAATTTATTAGGTTGTCGGAAATCAAATTGTTCTGGAGAAAAATTGTAATTAGTAATTACTTTTTCTCTGAGTGGTTTAATGACTTGTACTTCATCAGGCATTAAGACTACGACTAAATTAATATTTTGGCGATCGCAGATTTCCTTGATTTTTAATAAGTCGCTAAAAGCATCATTAAAATGTTCTAGAAAATCTGTTTTTTCAAGATTTTTGATAAAAATATAACTTCTATTTTTAGCCTCTTGTAAATGAAAGTCATCTGGTACAGTAGGTAAGTCTTCTCGATATTCAATACCATGATGATAGAGGTTCCCTTCAAACTTACTATTCACCTTAATCATAAAATCAAAGAAAGATAAAACATAAGAACTTTGAACTGTAAGTAATTTCCTATCTTGTTTTGATTTATAGTTATCAGAAAAGTCATTACCAATATAAAAAGATAACAAAAGCATATCAGGATTTAACTCTAATCCTTCATTGACAAATAGGGATAAATAATCTTTCGGTCCAATAGCAATTATTCCCATATTAATTAATTCTATAGATTGCTGACTATCCTGATTTAGTTTAGACTCCAATAGAGTTAAAAAATTATGTTTGTAGGGAATACCTCCATAGGCAAAAGAATCACCTATACCAATAATTCTATATGTACCTTCTGCTTTTTCTTTGGTAAATTCTACATCTTTAAATCCCCTAGAATTTAACTGAAAATCATAATCTGTAGACAAGGGTTTTCCTCGCCAGCGATTATAAGATGAGGGGTCATAAAACATAAATGAAGGATTAATTTTGTGGTAAATTCTGAATACAACTTCTGTGAATCCAAATGTTATTAAAGAGATAATTACTGTTTGACGGAGGAGAGAAAAAATCTTTTTCATCATTAAGTTTTAGTTTTGCGAGATGAATATTTTTGCTTGATTTAAGCAAAGTGAATCTAGATTACTAATCAGTAAGAGATTAATATAACATATAACTGTTAGCTGTTAGCTATTAGCTTTTTAAATAGGTAGACAGAATTGTTTGTGTATCTAATTTATCATGAGCTTTTCAGGTTACAGAATTGCCAAAAAAATATTAACTGAAGCGTATTGAAATATAATCTCCACAAAAATATGCAAAAAAATAATTATAAATTAAGTTATAGATTAATTTTAGGCATCAGTTTATGTCTAGCAATAATTCCAGCTATAGTTTTAGGAATTCTTATCCTTAAATATAGTATTAATGTACCAATTCAAGACCAATGGCAAATCTCTGCTATTTTTGAAAAATTCAATCAAGGAACCCTATCTTTTAATGATTTAATAGCACAACATAATGAAAGTAGAAAATTTTTTCCCCGGCTAATTTTTCTGACCTTAGCATTGATCACTAAATGGAATATTAGATATGAAATGTTAGTTACATTTTTACTAGCCTGTATAGTTTCTGTAAATATTTATCTGTTAAATAGACTAACAATATCTGGTTCGCATATTAAAAGTATAACCATAGCATTAATATCTAATATATTCATCTTTTCTGCTGTTCAATATGAAAATTGGTTGTGGGGTATTCAAATAGTCGTTTTTACTCCTATAGTCTGCATTACTACCTGTATATTAATTGCTTATTCTCCACTAAATAATATAGCCAAAATTTTAATTTGTATGGCCTTATCAACCATCAGCACTTTTTCTTATGCTAATGGTTTATTAGCTTGGGTAATAGTTTTACCAATACTAGCTTTAGTCAAACTAAAATCTTGGTCAGAGATCAGGAAAAATATAATTTTATATCTGTTTTGGATAATTGGATTTATAGCTAATATAACCTTTTACTTTCATGATTATCAAAAACCATTATCTCACCCTAGTCCATTAGAATCACTTCAATATCCAGATCAAACTTTCCAATATTTTCTAGCATTTTTAGGTAGTTCTCTAGGAATTGGTAGTAGTATACAACCTCTAAATAATTCAATTATTCTTGGCGCAGTAATTATTATTCTATTTATTGGTTTATTTTCTTATGTAATATGGCATATTAAAGACTATGAATTACGAGATAAAACTATTAGCTGGATTATGCTTGGTTCATATACAGTTATTAGTGCTTTAGTTACATCATTTGGTCGAGTAACACTTGGTATAGATCAAGCTCTTTCATCAAGATATACAACATTTTCAACATACATTATTATCTCTATAATTCATTTAATGATAATTGTGGGAGAAGATGCTATTAAAAAATATTCTTTTTTAATTAATAGAAGTTTATTCTCGAAAGTTATTTGCTGGTTTATTGGTATAATAACTGTTATACAAGTACATAATTTCACCTATAGTGTAGAAAAGATGAAGTTATGGAAACAAGATTTTTTGAAATATAAAGGCTGTTTACTACTAATTGATTTTACTCATGACAACTGTCAAAATCTAATTGATTCTTACTATTTTGAATATATAAAACAACGGGCGCATTACTTAACAGAATTAGGCTTTTTAGATCCTGGCTTAATCAAGACTAATCAAATTCCAGAGTTAATAGACACGAATAATAGTAGACAAGTAGAAGGTACTTTTGAAAAGCTAGAATTTATTGGGGCTAATAATTTATTAGCAACTGGTTGGGCAATATTTACTGATACAAATTTACCTGTAGATGCAATAGTGCTTAGTTATGATAATTGGCAAGGTGAACCTATTGTTTCTGCTGTGGCAGATATGACAATGTCAAGACCTAACCTTGTCAAAGAATTTAAGAGTCAAAAATATTTTAAATCAGGATGGCAAAAAGTATTATCTACTCATAGGTTTCCCCAAGGAAATATTTATATAAAGGCTTGGGCATTAGATACAAATACAACTAAATTTTATCAAATTCCTGGTATTTATATAGTCAACAAAAATGGTGAAAATATTAGTGTTTTATTAGGTAATTAAATAAGTAATAGTAACTATTCAGATTTTCCTTGGTCATGCTACGCAAACATCTTTTTGAACATATTTAACTAACTCCTAAGGTTAGCTGATGAGCTTTACTCATATATTAGAATTGGATATAATTTAATAAATTTCAGCCAAGGTTTTTTTTGCAATTCTGTAATAGTAGTGACCTTCTAATTATGGTTTCATATCATAATAGTTTTGGTCTTATCTGAACCGTATTAGGATATAGTTAACCAGGTATATAAAATTAGTTATACTTATATGTGAGACTAAACCTTTTATTATATACTTCACGTCAAACTAGAGTAGGTAAACTCAAACCATAGGGTTCATAACGTTATTTTTCTATAAAGTTAGTATTCAATTTTGATAACAATAATTGTGTTTTATCCCTAATATTGCTAAATATTAATTTAATTGATATTGATTTTGATAGTTGTTTGAGAATAACTTTCTCTATTTTTGAGTTCCAAAACTTATGCACCTACTTTGAAAACAATAGATTATCGTTCCTAAGAGTACTATATTAAGGTGCCTTTTTTTGAGGATATATTTAAGATATTTATCAGTTTACCAAGGATGAATTTTACTAAACAATTAATCTGTTTATAACTACTATTTACTGTGAAAATACTTAAGAAAATTATGGTTAATAATACTTGATTTTGATATTTTTATCTCTAGGTAAAAATGATTAATTTTTTTTAAATTTTAAAGTATACTTTTAACCATAATATCTTGACAGAAAAACTAAGCACTATTTTTTAATAGAAATAACAAAAGAGCCCTTGATTTTTTTTTCGCTCGCCGAGAATGAAAATGCCCGCTTTGTAGGGAGATAGTTTTTACTCAAAAAATTTTGACTATTTATTGATAATTTTCATAACAATTTTATTAACTTAGGCTATACTGATTCAATATAGCTGAAATGTAGAATAATTTCCTGAAACTAATGTAGCGTCACAGAATAAACTCTTAGAGTAATCAAAAATGAATAGTCAAAACAGAAAAACTAAAAGGTAAAATTTAGTCTTAGTTTATTTGAGCTCTCAACATATAAGGAGAGAGTTTTTACTCAAAAAAACTTGACTATTTATTAATAATTATAATGTCCATGTTATTCACTTAAGCTATACTAATTAAATATAGCTGAAATGTTAAATAATTTCCTTAAATTACTGAGTGAGTCAAAGTTTTTATCCGATTGAATATTGATGCATAAATGGATGAATGCACGACTACTTAACTTCCGTAAAACTGTAGAATTACTAAACAGAAACTGAAAATATAATGACAATACAACTCCAGGATAAATTTGCAAAACAATACCTCAAAGAATTGCTTTCACCTTTTGGTCAAGTCGAAATTAGTCGAGAGTTAGCTGGGGAGGGGAGACAAGCAGATATTTATTTTTCTCCTGCCTCAAAACCTCCTATTTCTAGTCTTAATTTAGGAATTTTAAGTAAAATATTATTGAGTGATTGTTTAATTGAAACATTTCGGCATAAACTTACCTTGAATGAAGTTCGTAATTGTTTGCTGAAGTTATTTTATATTCAGAGTGAATTGCAGCGAGAAGCCACAGAGAACCAAGAATTGATTAATGAAATTGATTTACCTTCTTTATTGATTATAGCTACTGCTACTTCTGAGAAATTAATTAATAGTTTTGGTTTTCAGCTTAACCCAGTCAATCAGATTACAGGAGTTTATATTTCTCCAGTAGGATGGAAAACAAATCTAATTGTAATTAATCAATTACCAATACTTCCAGAAACTCTTTGGCTGAGAATTTTAGACAAAGGAAAAACCCAAGAATCAGCTATATTAGAATTGGTTGATTTATCACCAGAAAACTATTTAAGAAATCGGGCGCTAGGACAGGTTTCAATTTGGAGAAATCGTTTATAAATCAAGTAGTAATTAACATTTTATTAGAGGATAAAATTAATTTTAATTGATCGCCAGATCATCTGAAATAAGGTGAATATTTCGGAGAATAAGGAGGAGAATAATAAGAAAAGATTGTACTGAAAAGCTTATTAAAAAATGGATGGGGGCGAAGTAGACTAAAAGTTATTAAATTTTATATAAACTTAGATTTTACTTGTTTGCTAATGAGTCTGCTAAAGTATTAATTCAGTTGCTTAATTTATCACGGAAAGAACTTTTAGAGTTAAGCCAAATGAATCGTCAAAACCAAAAAATTGAATGGAAAAAATTAGCCTGGTTTAATTCGACCTCTGGATCTATAGGGAGAGAGGTTTTTCAAAAAAAAATTTATTTATATCTTTAACTAAATGATTGAATAAAATATTTGCAGCTAATAAATTTCCAGCACTATTCCAATGGGGTTCCCTAAGCAAGTATAAATGACGGGTATTTTGTTCGATTTTAAATCTATCCAACATATCTATATAAGGGATGCCATTAACTTCTAAAAATTTGCTCAAAATTTCTTGCTGACAAGTCAAATTATAAAACTCTCGTTGTAAATTATCATACTCTGCAAATATTTCATTTAATAACTTCTCATTAACTTGATATTCGTCAGGATAAATAGCGACTATAAATTCAATATTCCGAGATTTTAGTAATTTTTGCATCTCTAAAATACTGTGAAAAATATAGTTGATATTCTCATCCCATTTACCATCAATTAAATCTTTAATATTACAAAACTTAAGCCGGCTTTTTTCTACTCTTAGAAAAGCTTTATTAGATAAAATTCCCGGAGATTTTTCCCTGTCAATTATTAGATTTGATCCTAAATTTAAACTAGGAGCTAGAGAACTACTTAGTAACTTTACAGAATCCTGTTTACCCTTTTGTAATTTTTGGTAAACTTGATATTTTTGCTGTAAAAACATTAGTAATCTAGACTTACCAATAATTGGATAACCAAAAATAATTAACTCGTCTTTCTTATCTATATCTATATATATATCATTGACAATAATGCGTTTCCTTTTTGGGTTAGCATCCTGAAAATCATTACCGACAAAAAAGCCTAATACTACTAAGTTTGGATTATATTGTAATCCAAACTTTTTCAACATAGCTAGTTGCTCACCAGTATGAGTTCCTGGATAGCCAACATTAATTACCTCTACCTGACTTTTACCAAAATAACTATCAAATTTTTTCTCCAATAAAGCCGTATAATTTCCTTCTTTTCCACCTGCCCAATTAAAGGAGTCACTAACAACTAGCAGACGAAATTTATTTTGGTTTTTTTCTAAAGGATAATCTCGGTCGTTGAAGCCAAATTGATTATTGCCATTCATATAAGGCCGCACTCGAAAGCCTAGATCTGGGTCATATTGATACAGCCCTTTAAATAGGTATGGTTCAAAAAAAATCATCAAAATTTCTACCAATAGTAGAGGTATAATTATCCATGTAAATGTTAATAATAAAAAAAATTTGATTTTTTTCGGTTTAATGAATTGGAAATAATTACCCATAAAATGACAACTAAGTTATAAATCTGGGATAATATAACATACTAATCAAAATTACTAAAAATCTGATGACCAAAACAATAAGGTCTCAAGCTTCCTGCTGAAACTGGAGCGAAGTTCCTCTGTTTGCCTGGCATTCCAAACTGATAACTGATAACTGAAATGACACTATCATCTATTATTAGGCTACTGGGGCGATCGCCTCTCACAACCGAACTCCTAAACAAACTCCAACAATACCAATGCTTAGGACTCAACGGCGCTTCCCGTTTACCTAAAGGTTTACTCACATCCACCCTCGCACAACAACAAGAGCAAAATTTGCTGATAGTTACTGCAACTTTAGAAGAGGCGGGCCGATGGGCGGTACAGTTAGAAGCAATAGGATGGCCTAAAGTTCACTTTTACCCTACTTCAGAAGCATTCCCTTATGAACCTTCCAACTCAGAAGAAATGATTTGGGGACAAATGCAGGTTTTAGCAGACTTAATAAGTGAGAATGTCCCAGAAAATGTAACCAGCAACGGCAACAGTAGCAATAAAGCAAAAATGGCCGTAGTAGCAACAGAGCGATCGCTCCAACCTCACCTACCTACAGTTAAAAAATTTCAACCCTACTGCCTGACCCTTATGGCCAGCATTGCTAGTAGCTCAAAAACCTTAGGCTCAACTAAGATATCAAACACAGATATAGAGATAAATCATTCTGAGTCTGATAGTTTAGAGCGTCCATCTTTAGAGGAAAAACTTGTCCAGATGGGATACGAACTAGTACCATTAGTCGAAACTGAGGGTCAGTGGAGTCGGCGAGGAGATATTATAGATGTATTTCCCGTGGCCTCAGAATTACCGGTACGCCTAGAATGGTTTGGGGACGAACTCAGACAAATTCGGGAATTTGACCCTTCTACCCAACGTTCTCTTGACAAAATTGCCCAAATAGTATTAACCCCTAGAGATTTTAGTCAGTGGGCGTTAGGAAATCTAGAGTCAATAACTGACTCAACATTTGTTTCCCTATTAGACTATCTACCAGAAAATACTCTGATTGCCATAGACGAACCAGATCAATGTGCTGCCCATGGCGATCGGTGGTTTGAACTGGTAGAAGAAAACTGGCAACAACTCAAAAGATCTCAAGCATTACCAAAAATTCATCGTACATTTGCAGACTCCCTGGCAGAAGCCGAACTTTTTCCAAGACTATATTTATCGGAACTCACCAAAGAAACCAAGAGTGATATTACCACCTCAGTTCCCTATACCATTAACCTAGCTAGTCGCCCTTTACCAGTCATACCACACCAATACGCCAAACTAGCAGAAAACCTGCGCCAACAAAGAGAACGTAAACATTCCGTTTTCCTAATTTCGGCTCAACCATCACGCTCTGTCTCTTTACTTCAGGAACACGACTGTCCTGCTCAGTTTATTCCCAACTCCCACGACTACCCTGCCATTGACAAACTGCAAACCCAATATACCCCTGTTGCTCTCAAATATAGTGGTCTAGCAGAATTAGAAGGATTTATTTTGCCCACATTTCGGTTATCAGTTATCACTGACAGAGAATTTTACGGACAACATACCCTCGCTACTCCTACCTATATTCGTAAACGCCGTCAAGCGACCTCCAAACAGGTAAACCCCAACAAACTGCAACCGGGAGATCATGTAGTTCACCGCCAACATGGTATTGGCAAATTTGTGAAATTAGAAAGTCTGACTCTAAATAATGAAACTCGCGACTATCTAACAATTCAATATGCTGATGGTTTGCTTAGAGTTGCTGCCGACCAACTCAGTTCCCTGTCGCGGTTGAGAAGCACTGATCATAAAAAACCCCAACTCAATAAACTGACTGGCAAAACCTGGGAAAGTACCAAAAATAAAGTTCGTAAGTCAATCAAAAAATTAGCTGTTGACCTGCTGAAGCTTTATGCTCAACGGGCTCAACAAACAGGTTACAGTTTCCCTCCCGACACCCCGTGGCAGGAAGAAATGGAAGATTCATTTCCCTATCAACCTACCCCCGATCAGTTAAAAGCAACCCAAGATGTGAAAAGGGATATGGAAAGTGAACGAGCAATGGATCGTCTCGTTTGCGGTGACGTTGGTTTCGGCAAAACAGAAGTCGCCATCCGAGCAATTTTTAAAGCAGTTATCGCCGAAAAACAAGTAGCATTTCTTGCTCCGACAACAGTTTTAACCCAACAACATTATCACACTCTTAAAGAACGTTTTGCTCCCTACCCTATAGAAATAGGTTTGCTCAACCGCTTCCGTACTCCTAACGAAAAGAAAGAAATTCAGCATCGGTTAGCAACGGGGGAATTAGATATTATTGTCGGTACTCACTCAATTTTAAGTAAGACGATCCAGTTTCGGGAATTAGGTTTGTTGGTAGTGGATGAGGAACAACGGTTTGGTGTTAACCAGAAGGAAAAAATTAAGGCGCTCAAAGCCGAAGTGGATGTGCTGACACTGACGGCAACGCCAATTCCCAGAACATTATATATGGCACTTTCAGGAATTCGGGAAATGAGTGTGATTACAACTCCACCACCTTTGCGTCGCCCTATTAAAACTCACCTTGCACCTTATGATCTTGAAACTGCCCGTACAGCAATTCGCCAAGAATTAAACCGGGGAGGACAAGTCTTTTATGTGGTGCCACGTATTGAAGGTATTGAAGAATTGGCGGGAAAATTGCGAGAAATGATTCCAGGAGCTAGGATTAATATTGGTCACGGTAAAATGGATGCAGCAGAGTTAGAGTCAATTATGCTGACTTTTAGTGCGGGGGAAGCTGATATTTTAGTTTGTACTACAATTATTGAATCTGGTTTAGATATTCCCCGAGTTAATACTATTTTAATAGAAGATGCTCAAAAATTTGGCTTGTCTCAGTTGTATCAGCTACGGGGAAGAGTAGGTAGGGCAGGGGTGCAAGCTCATGCATGGTTGTTTTATCCTACCACGAGCTCCGGTGGAATTGCACTAACGGATGATGCACAAAAACGGTTGCGAGCAATTCAGGAATTTACTCAGTTGGGTTCAGGATATCATTTGGCAATACGAGATTTAGAGATTCGGGGAGCAGGGGATATTTTGGGAGCAGAGCAGTCTGGTCAGGTGAACGCTATTGGATTTGATCTGTATACGGAAATGTTAGAAGAGGCAATTCGGGAAATCAAAGGTCAGGAAATTCCTCAAGTTGATGATACGAAAATTGACCTAAGTTTGACTGCATTTATTCCTGCAGATTATATTTTAGATTTAGATCAAAAAATTAGTGCCTATCGCTCGGTTGCTGCTGCTAATACTAGAGAAGAATTGAGTCAAATAGAAGTTGATTGGAGCGATCGCTACGGTGCAATTCCAAAAGCTGGTTTACAGTTATTAAGGATGATGGAATTAAAGCAAGTTGCTAAAAAAATAGGCTTTTCTCGGATTAAAGTAGAAGGTAAACAACACGTTATTTTAGAAACACCAATGGAGGAACCTGGATGGAATTTATTAAAAGAGAAATTACCAGGTCATTTACAATCTCGTTTTGTTTTTAGTAAAGGTAAAGTTATAGTGCGTGGTTTAGGTGTTTTAAGTGCAGATAAACAGCTAGAAAGTTTAATAGAATGGTTAAGTAAAATGGAGGGTGCAATACCAAAAAGTCAATTTAGGGAACAGGGAGAAGGTGGATCTTGATAAGAGCAGCTCTAAGTTATAAAAGAGCAGTTATCGTTTTAGGGAACAGGGAGAAGGTGGATCTTGATAAGAGCAGCTCTAAGTTATAAAAGAGCAGTTATCGTTATCGTTTTCCCCTTGCTTTCAAAATTGACTCCAACTTGGCTCTGACAAAATATCCGGTAGCATCCTTCTTCTACTTACCTCCTCCAAAGTGTAACTATTTAACCGGAAAATATGACTCCTACCCGAACCCATGCATACTTTTTCAGCAAGCCTTAAGTATCTAGGCAGACATGATATGACCTAGGTTCGTTCCATGGAACATCCCTACTGGATGTAACAAACATTCCGAGTCCTTGGTATAAATGTTATACCTCGCTTTCCTTTGCTAGGGCATTAACGGCGGCAGCAGCTATGGCACTGCCTCCCCGTCGTCCATGCAGCGTGATAAATGGAACACCCCGACTATTGGTTGCCAGCTCTACTTTTGACTCTGCTGCACCCACAAAACCTACAGGAAAACCTAAAATTAGGGCAGGTTTTGCCATTCCCTCATCTAATAATTCTAGTAAGTGAAACAATGCGGTTGGTGCATTGCCAATAGCTACAACGGAACCATGAATCAGAGGTTTCCATAATTCTATAGCAGTCGCCGAGCGAGTATTGTTAATTTGTTGTGCCCTTTCTGGCACTTCTGGATAATTGAGGGTGCAAATAACTTTGTTATTGGCAGGCAAGCGATGACGAATAATTCCATTTGCTACCATTTGAGTATCACAGAGGATGGGTGCGCCTTTTTGTAATGCAGCGCAACCTATTTTTACTGCATCCAGTGAAGTTACTAGGTCTTCAAGAATATCTGTCATCCCACAAGCGTGAATTAGCCTGACTGCCATATCAGCTAAATCAATAGGCAAGAACTCTAGGTTTACTTCAGAGCGAATCATTGCAAAAGATTTGCGGTAAATTTCTTTTCCGTTGCGAATGTAATCAATCATTTAGTAAAATTTAGTCTAAAATTTAAAAAGATGGCATACGAGTCAAGAATCATCTAAACATGGCTAAAGGTAACTAGTTTATTATGGCTCATTAATGAGACTTCATATGCCGGCGAACCCACAAACTCTGGTTTTTCCTTGATGTCTAATACTTTGTCTCAAAAGTTATGCTATGCTATACTTATAATGTAGTAAAAATTACTAGAAATATGACAAAGGTTACTAAACCATAAAATTACCTTGAGAAATAGCATTTATAAATATAAAGTTAAAGTATAGCAAAGCTTTTGAGTATTTGTATAATAGACTTCTCCGGAAATTAAGACTTAACCTTTTTATAGTAGTTTCATGTGAGTGCTGGGAGATTTCTATGGTTAAAACAATGGTTTATCTTATCAAAAGATTGCGTACGTAATCCTTTGATATTAATCAATACAACTGAATCTAGTATCACGTCTAGCTTGAATTAAGTTGATAATGCGATCGGCAACTTAATGATAAACTCTGTACCCTTTCCCTCTTCAGAGGAACACAGTAAATGTCCCTGATGCTGATCACAAATAATGTCATAACTAATTGACAGTCCAAGTCCCGTTCCTTTGCCAACTGGTTTAGTTGTAAAAAAGGGATTAAACAACTGAGTTTTAATATCTGGTGCAATACCCGGACCGTTATCAGCAATTTGGATTGTAATCCACTCGGTGTTAAGTTGAGCTGTTTTAATTGAAATTATCGGCGATCGCTCCTTTAACTCCCCTACCAGAATTGAATCTTCTAGAGCATCAATAGCATTAGCCAAAATATTCATAAATACTTGATTTAATTTACCTGCATAACATTCAATCAAAGGCAAATTACCATAGTTTTTAGTCACCATAATTTCTGGGTGAGCTAGCTGGGTCTTGAGGCGATGTGCCAAAATCATTAACGTACTTTCAATACCCGTGTGAATATCCACTTCCTTTACTTTTGACTCATCTGAGCGGGAAAAATTACGCAGGGATAAAACTATTTCGTGCAGACGTGTACTCCCAACGTTCATAGAATTTAATAACTTAGGTAAATCTTGAACAATAAAATCTAAACCAATATCTTCAATAGCTGCTTCAATTTTTGGAGTAGGACTGGGATATTCGACTTGATAGAGCTGAATTAAATTCAACAAATCTTGAAAATAATGGCTTGCATATTTAATGTTTCCCGAAATAAAACTGATCGGATTCTTGATTTCATGGGCAACACCTGCTATCAACAGACCTAAACTTGACATTTTTTCTGTTTGTACCAGTTGTAGTTTAGTCTGCTGTATTTCTTGCACTAGTTTTTCTAACTTCCGGTTTTTGGTTTCAATTTTTAAAGTTGCCTGATGGGAAATTAAGAAATACATTACTAAAGAGGCTGTCACTAATAATCCTAATACCAAAACTATTTCAGAAGACCAAACAGTTATAGAACGATTAGAAGCAGGTAATATTAGCAAGGAAAATTCCTGTTGCCCTACATGAATTGAACGAATACAAAATTGCCACTCATCGCTATAACGACACAGATGTGATCGCTGCTCTTTAGGGCTATCAATGAGTGCTAAATTCGCAACTTGAGGAGATGCTGTCAAGCTTTGGGAATCATCTTTGTATGCTACAAGGAAATAGTCAGTGGCAGTAATAGCGGTTTTGTTTAAAGCAGAATCTAATTGATCTTCTGGTAAACTATAGAGATAGAAATTAAGTCCGTTAAGGTTAAGATTTTTGATGGCTTTTTCAACCCAAGTCATAACTTCATAAAAACCAAATACTACTCCTTGCAATTCTCTATTGCTGTCAAGTTTTTCTGATTCAAGGGATTGAGAATTCAAGTTCTTAGAACCAAAGACCGGATAGTAAAGCACAAAGCCTGGTTCGCCATTTTCTAACTGCACTAAAGGTGTACTTACAGTTACTCCTGTACGTTCTGCTTTTTCTATACTCAGCAAACGTTTTCTGTCTGCAGCAGCATCCCAACCAATATAGTTTTGCCATCTATCTAAGGGTTCAATATAGGTTGTGGGGAAGTAGGTCGAGCGATCGCCTGCCAGTACTTGATTTCCTTTGTGGTTACGTTCGCTAATCTTAAAATTTATTATTCCTTGGGCTTGTAATTTTTGCTCATACAGCGATCGTTCCTGATTCTTTACTTTCTGACTCCAGCCTAATGCTAAAAAACCATCATAGTAAGGTAATAGGGGGCTGGTCAATTCTTCAAATTCTTCTCTCGTCAATTCTTGAGACATATTTAGGAAGGTACCTACGGATCTAGTTAGTTGGTTGTAACCATCTAATTGCCTCTGGAACTCATTTACCAAAACAGTAGATTGTTGTTGAAACTGCTCTTTATCTATTGCTAGTTCCCAGTTATCAACTATGAGCATAGCGGTAATCGAAAAAGTAATACCAATTAATCCTACTACTCCTGTCCCTTGATATTGTTTTAATAAGTACAAAAGTTTTCTCATCATTATTAGAATTGATTTTTAATAAAATCTGATTATGGTGATTTTAACATTTTTTTTTGAGAATTTGTTGAAAGTTATTTATACATATATTTTTCTGAGTTTAATCATGTCAAAAATTTATTAGCTGCAAATATTACATAAGAATAATAATCCCAAACACTTAGTTTATTAATGTAGTATTTATTACTATCCAATCTAATTTGAGTCTGTTTATCAAAAATAATTGAAAATAATAATTATTAATGATTTAGATTTTTATACTAAGTAGTTGATAATCTTAAACTTACTATAAACTCCTAATCTATTATTTAAAAAAACTTAGTAATGGTTCTGAAACCCTCATAGCAATATTTTCTGATCAGCATTTGGGAGAGGTTTATTGTATTTAACTTAGTGTGTGATCAGAATTTAAGATATAAAACCAATTCTCACACATTAATACTATGCTTAAATTTTGACGAGCATTTTCAACCCCTAACTCTAAAAACTGATAGTTAGTTAATCTGATTCAACCATTCGTTAATTTGCTCAACTAAGGATGTACTATCTTGAATATTCATTGCTTTATCTAGTTGATATTTATTATTTTGAGATAGAACTATCACTTGATAACCTGATTCAAATTTAGATGATACAACTTCTACAATATCTTTAGTTTTCCCCTGATATTTTCCGTAAACAAAATCTAATAAACGTCGTTCTATCCGAAAATAATTATGGTCAAAATAAATATAATTCCTTTCCCCCAATAAGATAAATACCCCAGCACAAAATATGATAAAGAATAAGATTCCATAAACAATATTAGTTAGCAGTAAACCAAAAAATATACAAAATACTGCACCAAACAGTCCAGATTTTTTGATTTCTCTTAAACTAGGTGCGTGAGTATATATTTCTATTATATCTGGAGATTTATTGATGTTAATAATGCTAAAAATTAGAGACCTTTTTTGATGACTTAAAAAATTTTTATATTTTGGTTTTGAGTTGAGACATTTCAAAGCTTCACGGGCATTTTTAAAGCGTATTTCTAAATCTATTTCTGTTATTTTGTTAATCCAATTAGCCAAGCTGGGATTAATATTAACATTTTCAGGAAATTGAATATGATAATTTTTTTGTGGTAAATCTACCGGAGAAATTCCAGTTAGTAAATGAATTAAAGTAGCTCCTAAAGCATATAAATCTGAAGCTGGCACTGCTCTACCCCAAAATTGTTCTAGGGGAGCATAACCACTTGTTCCAATAATAGTAAAAGTTACTCCCTGAGCATTACCTTGAGATTGTACTGCACCAAAATCTACTAAATAAATTTTTTGGTCTGCACCCATAATTAAATTACTAGGCTTAATATCTCGATGCAAAACTGAAGGCTTTAGTTCGTGGAGATAAATCAGAATTTCTAACATCTCCTTGGCAATTTTCTCTACATCCTCTTCTGTGAAAATTTTATCTCTATCTAATAATTCTTGCAGGGAAAAACCGGGAATATAATTTTGCACTAATGCAAACCAGGGCAAATCTAAATTTGCTTCTTTTTCTAAGGAAAAATAATCACGATAACGAGGGATATGAGGATGATTTAAAGCCTTTAAAATTTTGGCTTCTGTCTCAAATAAATCTAATTCTTGCCCTAATATTTCCGGGCTATAGGCTAACATTTTGATAATTACTTGTTCTTCTAATTGAGAGTCAAATGCTAGCCAAGTTTTACGACCTGCTACAGCACGCCCCAATTGTTTTTGTAGTTGGTAACGTTCTTTTAAAATTTGTCCTGGAGTTAACATTATGGAAGTTAAAAGTTAAAATTAAAAGTCAAAAATTAAAAATTAAAAGTCATCTCAATTTTTTTATCATAATAGATAAGAAAAACTCCATGCCTATCACTGCTAATACTATATCAGGTTGGAGCATACTTGCAACATCTAATAAGTTATTGAGATCTATTAACTGCTCCTTATCATATTCAACTTTGTGATTACAATGGTCTGCTGTTGCTTCTGCGAGTCTGAGAGCTTCCTGTTGTTCATCATTAACTAAAGCTATCATTGAAGAATAGGCTTTAATTATTTTGTAGCCAAAATTCAGCAGATATTGAAACAGATTTTATACCGGAGTGAATTGGGTTGATCATAAAGGCTGAGATGATTATCTGAAAATTATTTCAGGCTCTTTATTTTTATAATCAATGAAAGTCAAGTCAACAAAGAAAAAAAGTATGAAAGAACCATTAGTTATCCTATCTATCCAAAATATAGACCTTTTGGAAGGGGAATGCAAAACCCAACAATGTAATGAGAGAGGGTTAAAATTTTTGAAACACTCGTTGTTTTTTACGTTTTTTGCATAAGCGCGTATTTGTAAAAAACCAAGAAAGATTAGAAGCAGTAGCAATGATTATGATTGTATTTGTTAGTCTATTATCTAGCACAAAGAAAGTTAAGAAAAGAATTAGCTTACCAGAGATAATGGCATCAGAAATAAAGTCAAGAAAACCACAAAGAAACCGACAATGAGGAGGGTGTTTCAGATTTGAAGTGTTGCCAAGATGTGTTAACTATTTTCTTTCATAGTTTTCTACTACCTTTTTGTTCCTGTACCAAGAAAATCTTACAACTTGGAAGCGATCGCTCTCTAGAAATTAACCAATACCTTATAACTTCAAATTCGGTAGTC
>ENA-UENX01000239-UENX01000239.1-marine-metagenome-genome-assembly--contig:-NODE-239-length-28420-cov-3.327439_pt1 | contig 28420 bp, 11 predicted proteins | sample MGYA00237875_ERZ529327 | MGnify/ENA primary metagenome ERZ529327 (study PRJEB26372, sample SAMN05368347) | marine metagenome | biome: cultured habitat; feature: ocean water; material: water; isolation... | reverse complement strand
CACCTTTTTTGTCACGACCTGATCGGCTGTACGCAGCTGCAAAAGCAGAAGCTTATGTGATGAAAAGGAAGTAAGGTCCAGATCTAGCTGCTGGTGCAGCCGCCTTTCTTTTTTGATGGATTGGGTATGCAATAGTGTACCCAATCCGTCAAAGATTCTAAGCTCTAGGCCTGGTAGCGCTTTGGCCTTAATCTGAAGTTTCACTTGATTCTTGGTGGGATTGGGAAAAACGGCAAATTCTAGTTTCCTTGCTTTGGCAACGGGTAGGGTAGTGGTGGTTAGCAATGGCTTGGCAATGACACCTTCCATAGGCAATTCCCCTTCAATAATCGTGTAGTACTGATTAATAGGAGGGCCGTCTAGTTGTTGGGTCAAACCTGAAGGCCAATAAACACTCAAACTATCAATGGAGTTAGCAGCTCCGAGCCCCACATAGAGTATACTACTATTCTGACTAGTCCACCCCTGTCCAGCTGTTAATTCTCGATAATGAATATGGCCCAGTTCATCCACAATCCGTAGCTTACTGCCGATGGCATCGGAGTTGCTTTGCATACCTCGGAGTTTCACGCCTATCCAGTTGCCAGCAAGATTGGCATTTTCGAAAAGCTGAAAGTGATCTTCTTCCCCTCGATTGGCAAGCGCCAGGTCCAATTGACCATCCTGTTGAAAATCCAGACAGACAGCCGCATAGCTTTGTGCATTACTACTAATATCCTTTTGCAGCTCCACGGCAAGGAAGGTATTATCTCCCTGATTGCGATAAAGCACATTGGGATAGGGTGAAAACTCTGAATCATTCGCCACATAAATATCTACCCAGCCATCTCGATCAAAATCGATAAAAGTAGTGCCCCACCCCATGCCATAGTCCTCAATGCCAGCACTAGCCGATATATTCTCGAAAGTCCCATCCCCCTTGTTCAGCAATAAGGTATTCTTGAATAAGTTGGTGATATAGATATCAGAATAGCCATCCTGGTTGATATCGCCTATATCTACCCCCATCCCTAGACCTTGTACATTGGCATTAGCGGCTTCGCTGACCTCGATAAAATGACCGGTCCCATCATTTTGATACAGCAAGCTAGGTTCGGCATGATCATGCGTAAGAAATAAGTCTTGATCGCCGTCCTTATCGTAGTCAAAGAAGATCGACCCCATTGAACTTCCGGTATCCGTAGCACCGGACTGCTGCGTATAGTTTTGGAAGGAAAGATCTTGTTTATTCAGATACAGGATATTTTCTGCAGCCAGATTGGATATGTAAATGTCGAGATAACCGTCATTGTCCACGTCGGCCATATTCACGGAGCTAGGATTCTCCCAGTTCTCGATACCGGCCTGGCTGGTGATGTCTTGGAAAGTTCCATCGCCTTGATTGAGAAAAAGCTGGTCATTGCTGGCTAGGTTTGCCAAATAGAGATCTAGATAACCATCATTATTGATATCTCCCCATATCGCACTTTTACTTTTAGCCGCAATGGCTAGCCCTAGATCTTCCGCCCCTTCCGTAAAGGAACCATCCCCATTATTGCGAAAGAGCTTATTCTGGCCCACATCTGCGCAAACGTAGAAATCATCAAAGCCATCATTGTTATAATCACCAACGGCAATGCCTTGTACACCTCCGAAAGAAAAGAGATCTACCCCTGCCGAAACATCAACAAAAGCGTTCTCCTGGCTCATTAATGAAGCAGCCGTGCCTATCAAAAGCGCTAGGGCTTGGTAATACTTAAAGAATTTAGTCATAGCGATATAAAAACGAGACTTCTAAAGCCCAATCGCCCCAGAAGTCTCGCATCAATTACATCCCCTGCTCGGGAATTATTACAAAAAACTTTGGTTCTTTAGTCCAAATAGTACAATTTCAGATCATCTACGTACACCTGGAAGGACTCAGCGGAGCCAGGCAACTGCCACCAAACTTTACGGTTGATAGACCCTGCATCATTGGCTACAAAATCAAAGGAATACTGTTGCCATTCCGCAGTAAGGGATACATCTTGAGGATCATTGGCAGCGGCCCAACCATTCTCGATTACTCGAATATCGAAAATGGCACCATCCATAGTTGATTTGGCCCAGAAGGTAACTCGATAATTGCCACCAGGAATTACATCTGCTGGAGCTTTGTTATCCAAGATCCACTGATCACCAGAACCATCATAAGAAATCTTCAAGGCACGTGCCCCCACTTTCACATCCTCTTCTGTTGTTTCATAGAATTCGTTATTATTCACCCCCTGTGTTGGATTCCAAGTCCCCCAGTTTGGAGGGAAAGCACCAGCAGCTCCTTCTTCGAAGCCAACATTACCACTCCAAAGATTTACTACCGAATTGGTCACGTTGAAATCAATGATGGGCGCAGCTAAGGAACCAGAGGTCGCAAAAAGACTGCCACCTCCATAGTTGAGTACAATGGAAGAATTATCCTCAATAATTGGGTTCGTTAGGGTAAGTACAAGTACCTTATCATCATTGGCATCAATACTAATGGATGAGACCGGGCTATCATTTCCATCTACGGATAAAGAGAAGTTGCCCAGTTCATCATCAGGGATGGTACTGAAGCCTTCTGGATAGGCCAGATTCAGTTGAGACCCGAACTTCGTAAGTGTAACGGTAGCGGGAGAAATCACATTCACGTCTACTACATTAATGAATCCTACTTTTTCTACGATCCCCACATTTTCAGGAGCGTAACGAGTAGATACCAAAGAAACCCTGAACGTTCCCGTATTCGGGTAGTTTACAACCGGGTTTTCATCTGTACTAGTAGCAGGCGATCCGCCTTCAAAGGTCCATTGATAAACTGGAGCCTCCTTTTCTCGTGTATCGTCATTAATCGCAAAGACATTGGCTTGATTATCCAAACCGGTACTTAGGTTTGTAAATTCCACTTGTCCTCCTACTACAATGGTACGAAGATTGGCATCAAAGTCTGCTGCTACCTGTGGTTCAACGTCTACATAGAATAGGCGATCTTTTGTTCCTCCGTCCGTAAAAGTAACTTCCAAAGTGGTACCATATCGGCCAGCGGTTGGATAATTTACGTCAAGCTGAGCCTGGTCAGAAGTAGCAATATTTCCGCCTTCGAAAGTCCAAACTCTACTACTTACATTGAGCGAGGAATCAAAGTATGTGATGCTTTCTCCTTCCGTAATTAAGGAAGTATTGGCGGTAACCTTGAACTCGACTTCTCGGATACCTTCGCGAATATCGAATTCGTCGCAAGCCGCTAAGAAGAGTACAATAGCTCCGCATAGCAAGAGGCTACTGTAATATCTCAAGTTATATATCTTCATTTTAATTTTTTTTAGATTTGAAAACCTTAGTGCTTAGTAGCCTGGATTTTGTTTCAAACTGCTATTCAATACCAATTCCGTTTCTGGAATAGGCCATCTAATCTCATGGTCTTCGTAGTTAGGGCCTGGATTTCCGGCTGTACTCCAGCCGCCTTGATCGATAGCTAATACGCGCTCTCTGTACTTTCCGAAACGAACCAGGTCAAACCTTCTCCAACCTTCCAAGCAAAGCTCTTTACGACGTTCACTCAGCAGTTCCTCGGCCATTTGTTCTGTTGTGCCAGCTACCATATCTGGTACCGCGTCGGCAGTCCCACGGGCTCTAGCCCGAATTCGATTCACGGTCTGATCAATGATATCCTGGCTAAGTTGACCTTGTCCAAGTTTTGCCTCAGCATATAGTAAAAGCACATCGGCATAGCGGATATACGGATTGTCGAATGGAGTATCGTTCGCGTAGTTGTTAGGCTTAGCAGCATGGTGCTTCCAACCTCTCCAACTTACTGGATTGTTACCATCTACAAAAACGTCAGCATTTTGATTGTGCTTGGCAACGTTTTGCTTCAGTCGAACATCATCGCGATCGTAGGTCGCCTCAAACTCTTGGTTGATATAGCAGGTACCCCAGCCACCACCATTGTTTACACTACCATTCGGACCATAGAAGGTACTTAGAAGGCCACCCTCTCCAAGGCCCGGACCATCCATACCAATGGAGAAAACCATCTCTTTGCTTTGCTCATTGTCTAAGTCAAATACATTGGAGTAAACAGGTAATAGGTCATAAACGCCACTGTTCATTACCGCATCCAATTTTTCAGCCGCAAGGGCAAATTTGTCTGATTGATTCAATGGGAACCCGGTCATCTGCAGATACACCTTACCCAACATCGCCTGAGCTGCACCTTTTGTAGCTCTACCGCCGCCTTGCTCTGCAACTAGGTTAGTCTCAGCAAATAACAAATCCTCCACAATGAAATTGTACACCTCTTCTGCAGAAGATTGAGGTACATCCAGATTATCCAGACTTACTACCTCATTTACAATTAGCGGTACGTTTTCCCAAGCTGCTACTAGATCAAAATACAAGGTAGCTCGCAGAAAACGAGCCTCTGCAATCATGCGAGTTTTGTCCTCTTGATCAATCTGATCAGCTGTCATCGCTCCAATGCGATCTACTACACTATTGGTTACATTTACCGCTCGATACAAGGATCTCCAAAGACGGCCAACCGTTACATTGCCAGGAGTTACCTGTTGCAAGAACATACGTTTACGGTCGCCAGCCCAGCCAGGAACAACTACCTCATCGGTAGCAATGGTTCCCCAGTGGATTCCCATTCCATCACGGCCATTACCTCCGGCCGAAATCACGTGTTGGATGGCATCATAGGCACCGGTCAGAAAGATCTCAGCGGAGCGCGTATCCTCCAAGAAGGTATCAGGGTTTACAAAAGTGGTAGGTTTTTCTGTTAGAAAGTCATCGCTACAAGCAGCTAACAGCAGCAGCATTACAGCGGATGGAAGAAATATGTTGAATATTTTATTTTTCATCTTGTAGTGTCTTTTAATCTTTAAGGAAAGAGAATTATAATCCTACATTCAAGCCAAATCGGAAGGTGCGCTGTCTTGGATAAGAGTCCACGTCCAAGCCAGGCGTAAGCTGATTGAAGCCTACACTTACTTCAGGATCATAGCCTGTATAATTCGTCCAAACATAAAGGTTGTCAGCAGAGGCATAGACTCTTAATGAGCGGAAACCAATACGAGCCAGTGCTGTTCTTGGGAGATTGTATCCCAAAGTGATGTTACTCAGGCGAACGAAAGAACCATCTTCTAGGAAAGTGTCGTAGGCGCTACTGGTGAATCCACCGTCTCCATCACCCCAGATACCAGGAATATTCGTGTTAGGATTATCTGGTGTCCAACGATCACGAACTTGGCGATACTTGTTGAAGAAAGGAATAGCCTGGGCATTCCCCTTGTTCAAATTCTTGTTGTAGATATCATTTCCATAAGACCAGGAAACCAATACAGAAAGGTCAATATTCTTATAGCTGAAATTATTCGTAAGTCCTCCAAAGTGCTTTGGTAGCGTATTACCGATGATCGTACGGTCATCATCATTCACAATGCCATCTCCATTGGTATCCACAAACTTTGGCATACCTGGACGAAACTGAGTAGAACCACCAGTAGTTACTACTCCATCTTTTAAGGTGTAGAAAATATCGTAATAGGCTATTCCCATTTCCTTAGCATCCGCACGCATTTTAGCAGCTGCATCCGCATCCGACATTCCGTCAAACTCAACGAAGTCCTGGAAGTTGTAGACGCCTGCTACGCGATGTCCAAAAACAGAACCTAGAGATTCGCCTACACGAATCACATAGTCGTTATTGATTTGGTTATCACCGATTGCACGTACAAAGAATTCATCTGCATCACCTAGGTCTAGTACTGTGTTTTGATTGAAACTGATGTTAAAGTTGGTGCTCCATCTAAAGTTTTTGGAGGTGATGTTGGTGGAGGTAAAAGCTATTTCCAAACCTTCATTTCTAACCTTACCTAAGTTCTGGAAAGAGAAATCGTATCCAGCATTACCAGGAAGGGGTACTTCCAATAACAGGTCTCGAGTATCCTTATTGTAATAGTCTACATTAAGGTTGAATCGGTAGTCAAAGAAAGAAAGAGAAAGTCCGACATCCGCTTGTGAAGTCGTTTCCCAGGTCAAGCCAGGGTTAGCCAAGCGGTTGGTCGAGATACCGGCAGTCAAGACATCGCCAGCGAAAATGTAGCTAGAGAAGCCTGCCGCAGGTAGAGATCGGAAAGAACCAATCTGAGTGTTACCCGTCTCGCCATAACTCACCTTGATCTTGGCATCACTTAGGACTTTGCTATCCTTCAAAATCGCCTCATCTCCCAATCGCCATGCTAGTGCTGCCGATGGGAAGAATCCCCATTTCGCACCTTCCGCAAATCGTGAAGATCCGTCATAACGACCACTTAAGGTTAAGATGTATTTATCCTTGAAAGTATAATTCACCCGGCCTAGGAAAGATTGAAGTGCGTTATCGGAGCGAGTCGATTCTGAAGCCAAAGTTTCGGTTGCTGTGGCTAGATTGTCCAAGTTAACACCAGGTAGGTTGAAACCGGTGGAACGTGACAATAGCGACTCCCAGAAGCTCTCCTGTTGCTCATAAACGGCTACCGCATTGACTTTGTGATTCTTGAAGTTCTGGTTATAAGACAGGCTCTGCTCATAAGTCAAACCACCACTGTTATTTGCTCTGGTAAAAGCACGACCATTGGCCGTTTGTCCCCATCCGAAGCGCTCAGAATAGTAAGCCTGGCCCTTGCTGCTATAGAAGTTAGCACGGATGGCTGACTTAAACGTCAGACTACGGGCGAGTCGATAAGACACGAAAACATTACCAAAGGACTGGATTTCCCGCGTTTGATTCGTATTCCCATTCAAGGAAAGATTAGGATTGTTGATATCTCCACTTCTCAGTGAAACCAACCTACCATTTTCATCATATTCTGCATCATTGAATCTGGTCAAACCTTGCACTGGGCTGAATAAGATAGCACTGGTGATGATACCGTTACGACCGTTAGCATTTTCAGAAGCTGCGGATACCACACCGTTCCGAGTATTCGCACCTAAGCTAATGTTCACCCCAGCTTTCAAGCGATCATTGATATCTTGGTCGAAGTTCAGGTTCGCACTTACGCGTTCAAAATCCGAAGATTGGATGATACCATCTTGCTTTAGGTAACGCACCGCACCGGCCAATCGAGATTTGTCCGTACCGCCACGCAAGGAAAGGCGGTAGTTAGAGGCAGAAGAAGTCCGCATGACCTCATCCTGCCAGTTGGTCACGATTACTCTTGGGTCATTTAGATCGATATCATTACCAAATTGATCCCGGTAGGAGCCCACAAATTGCCCAGTAGGATCATTGGGATTCCAGGGCGCAAATTCATTGAACCAATCCACATACTCTTGTCCAGTCAACAATTCAATGGGACGAGCTACATTTCCAAAGCTTTGGAAAGTTTCAAAATCCAGCTCTGTTTTCCCTTTTCGTCCCTTTTTCGTGGTAATTAGAATAACACCATTTGCCCCTCTTGATCCATAAATAGCGGTGGCAGAAGCATCCTTTAATACTTCCACAGATTCAATACTACTGGGATCCAATCCGGCTAGCGGGCTGGTAGAACTATTCCCGATCCCAAGACCAGTTCCGATGGCGCTACCCTCGATCGCAAAACCGTCGATCACGTATAACGGATCATTACTCGCATTAATAGAGGTACCCCCTCGAATTCTAATTTTCACACTCTCTCCCGGACCACCTTGGGTGGTTACTACCTGCACACCGGCTGCTCTGGCCGCCAAACCCGATTCAAAAGAAATGGGCTTCAATTGATCCAATTCCTCCGACTTTACGGAAGATACAGCGCCAGTTAGGTCTCGTTTACTGACCTCCCCATATCCAATCACTACCACTTCATTTAAAGTGGAGGCACTCTGCAGTAAGATTACATTGATATTGGATCTTGCATTTACAGCAACAATTTGATCTGCATATCCGGTGTAAGAGAAAACTAATCTGGAATTTGGATCTGGCAACTCCAATCTATAGTTCCCATCTATATCAGTTACCGTACCGGTAGGGGTTCCCTCAACCAGAATGTTCACGCCGATTAGCGTCTCCTGGTTTTCGTCGGTCACCGTCCCAGTCACCGTAAAGTTTTGAGCAGCCAAATTTCCCAGTCCTATCCCGAAGAACAGCAGGAAAAGACAGCTCAATTTGGCACGTTTGCTAAGTTTTGACATAAACCAATGATTTTATTGAAAGCTTATTTAAAGAAACTGTTAAGTCAATTTGGCTTAAAAAGTAATGGGTGAAGTTTGGCTGAAAGGCATAAGTGAAGGTATTTGGATTTGAAATTATTGCAGGTAACTTTTGGTTTAATAGATACTACATATGGTTATCGGCTTAAAAAACCATCATTTATATGTTTTGATCCGAGAGTAGGGTAGGTGAGCATCTGGTATATGACCAATATTTTGCATTCTGAGATCATATCTTCTACAGAACTAATCATATGTTTTACTGGAAGCCTGTGGAATTGGTGACTTTGGGGAGGGAGCTCAGGCTCTAGATTAGCCCTAGACTTCCGAAATCTTTAAGACTTCGGAAGCCTAGGGCTTGAAAAAGACATAGTATGGAGTTTTACAATAGTGTAATGTTGATCTTACCAAATATTAAATACATCCTGGGCAGTTTACTTATAGGTCTTCTGCTCAGTTGCGGGGCGCCCGAACCAGCCGAAGCACCTCCCACCAATCCGTTGTTTGAACGCATTGAGGCCTCGGCAAGCGGCGTAGATTTTAACAATCGGATCGAAGAGAATTTTCAAAACTTCTTCGGTGTATTCAACTACGTTTACAATGGAGCGGGTGTAGCTATCGGAGATATTGATAATGATGGGCTTTCCGATCTCTTCTTTACGGGTAATGACGTTCCAAACAAGCTTTACTTGAATCAAGGTAGTTTCGAATTCAAAGATATTACTGAAGCGGCTGGAATCGGTGATCCTGATGGTTGGGATAATGGGGTGGTCATGGCTGATGTCAATCAAGATGGATGGCTAGACATTTACGTATCTCGCGGCGGCTGGAAGAATACAGATGCGCAAAGGCGAAACTTGCTGTACATTAATAATGGTGATCTAAGTTTTAGTGAACAAGCAGCTGAGTACGGATTAGCAGATATTGGATATTCCCTGCAAGCTTCCTTCTTTGATATGGACAACGACAATGATCTCGACTTATACCTCACCAATCGTCCGGAGCATTTCTTTTTAAACTATCGACAGGTATTGGCGGGCAAAAGAAGTGCAAATGACCTGTATCGGGACAAACTGTACAGAAATGACGGTGGTCAATTCACTGAAATTGGTCTACAGGCAGGAATCGTCGACAACTTTGCCTATGGACTGGGACTCAGTACGTCCGATGTCAATCAAGATGGGTTTATTGACATTGTAGTAGCCAATGATTACCTGGAAAATGACTATCTGTACATTAACCAGGGAGATGGTACCTTTAAAGAACAGATCAAAGAATATACCAACCATATCCCCTTCTACTCCATGGGTATGGATGTCGTAGATATCAACAATGATGGATTAGAAGACATTATCCAATTGGACATGCTACCCGCCGATTACGAACGCTCCAAAACGACAATGGCATCCATGAATGTGCAGTTGTTCGATGACCTGGTGAGCAATGGCTTTCACCATCAGTATATGCACAATATGCTGCAGCTCAACCAAGGCAATAATTTCTTTAGTGAGATTGGGCAATTGGCAGGCATCAGCAAAACCGACTGGAGCTGGACGTGCTTAGGGAGTGATTTCGACAATGATGGATACCGAGACATCTTGATTACGAATGGCTTCAAACGGGATATTTGGGATAAAGACGCCCAGAAGAAGTTTGCACAATTTATGACGAGTCCGGAGCGAAGAGAACAGAGCGATGAAGAAAATGCTCAACATATCATCAATCTGTTTCAAACTAATAAAATTAGCAACTATCTATATCATAACAATCAGGATCTGAGCTTTACCAACAAGGCCAGGGAGTGGGGATTGGATGATAAGAGTTTTTCCAACGGTGCGGCCTTGGGAGATCTAGATAATGACGGTGATCTAGATATCGTCATTAACAATGTGGATGGCGAAGCCTTCATTTATCAAAATAAAGCAGAAGACCTTCAGCACAATTACCTCAAGATTAAGTTGCAAGGGCCGGAACAGAATCGGAACGGGCTAGGCGCAAAAATTAAGCTGACCTATGGACAGCAGGTGCAGTACCATGACTTCAAAACCGTTCGTGGCTATCTTTCCTCCATGGAACCGATGGTACACTTTGGTTTAGGCACTGTGACGAGCGTTGATGAAATCGAAGTGATTTGGCCGGATGGCAAAAGTAATCTGTTGACAGATATCTCAGTTAACCAAACGCTGGTGATGAATTACGGCGACGCTTCGAGGAGTCAGCAGAATAAGGTCAGCACAGAACCTCTACTAAGCGATATTACTAAGCAGTCTTTTGCAGTCCCTCATACACACCAAGAGAACCCATTTGATGATTACCGAGTTCAAGTCCTTTTACCCCATAAGTTATCTCAACTAGGGCCATGCCTGGCGGTGGGGGATGTCAATGCTGATGGATTGGAGGACTTCTATATCGGCGGGCCACACAAGCAAGTGGGGCAGATCTATCTACAAAAAGCAAATCAACAGTTTGAGCCATTGGTTACGACAGCCTTTGAGGAGGAGCAACAATTAGAAGACACGGGCGCAACTTTCTTTGATGCAGATGGAGACGGAGATCTCGATCTGTACGTGGTCAGTGGTGGCAATGAATTCCAGCCTAATTCACATTTCTTTCAAGATCGTTTATACCTAAATGATGGCCAAGGTCAATTTCAACTATCTGACCAACTGCCTGAGATCAAAAGCAGTGGCTCCTGCGTCAAACCCTTTGACTTTGATGGAGATGGAGACCTTGATCTCTTCGTCGGGGGGCGTCTAATTCCTTTTCACTATCCACAAGCCCCTAGATCTTACTTGCTTGAAAACCGAGCGGGCCAATTCATAGATGTAACCGAAGAAATTGCTCCTGACCTTGCCCATCTAGGGATGGTGACCGATGCCCTATGGCATGACTTGGAGCAGGATGGCCAGGCTGAACTCATGTTGGTAGGAGAGTGGATGCCGATCACCATTTTTCAATGGCGAGGCAGTCAATATGAAGACGTGACCAGCAGTTTTGCCCTGGATCAAACGGAAGGTTGGTGGAATACCATTGAGATGGCCGATTTGGATCAGGACGGAGATCAGGACTTTATCCTGGGCAATTTAGGTCTGAATTACAAGTTTAAAGCCTCAGCAGAGAAGCCATTCACCGTTTTCGCTGATGACTTTGACCAAAATGGCACCAACGATATCTTCCTAGCCAAATACAATGATGACCGGATGGTTCCTATACGAGGGAAGGAATGTTCATCGCAACAGCTTCCCACCCTAAACAAGAAGTTTGCCACCTTCAAAGAATTTGCAAAGGCTGATATCCATCAGATACTGGACGGGAAGACCAAGAAGGCGTTGAGATATGATGCAAGGGAGTTTAGAAGCATTATCCTGGAGAATAATGCAGGAAAACTCACAATGAAAGCGCTACCTATTGAGGCGCAGTTCTCTACCGTAAATGGGGCTTTGGTACATGATTTCAATGGCGACGATATCCAAGACATCCTGATCGCAGGTAATCGATTTGAATCCGAGGTAGAAACAACTAGAGCTGATAGTTCACCCGGTGCACTATTCCTACAAGATCAAACATCCGGCAATTGGACAAAGAGCTCCATGGCCGAAAGCGGATTCTTCGTTCCCTACAATGTAAAGATGATCCGAGCCATTCAGCTCGGTGAAGGTGGCGTGTTAGGCATCCTCGTTGGAGTGAATGATGGCGAGTTACTACTTTATCAACTCAATAAGCCATTGTTGCAGTAGTATCTACTATTTCGGACCATTCACATAAAAATACCGAATCCGGCAAGCATGCCCTGCACTTCGCTCATCCTTCTCCTCAGCAATTTTCAATTCCAGGAGATGTTTCTTGTTTGGAAGTTCAGCCTCTAAGGTGTAATACCAAGGTAGATGAAGATGCTTGCTCCATTTTGTAAAAAGGTTTAGTTTCTGCCATGCCCCACCGTCAATTCTATACTCAATCATGCCAGCATCGTATCCAGCAGCAACTGCAATTCCAATAGCTCGTCCTTTAAATCGAAATCGCAGCTTTGCCCCAGGTTCTGTACTGACCAGCATGGGTACCTCATGAAAGTTGGCTCGTACTCCAGTTTGATCGGCCTTCACCCATTTAGCATAGTGCTGCCATCCACGGCCATACTTAGCCTTCTTGGCTTCGGTCAGCACACCCGCTTCGTAGCTAAAGGGATCAATGGGAGTAGCTAGGGTGGAGACCTCAGTATCGGCCTGAGTCCTGGTGGGCCCCTCAAAGGCATTCTCTAAAAAGATCTTCATAGAGTGGGCATAGACCTTCTGGCCAAAAGGCGAAGGGTGAAGATCCTTAAAATCCTCTGCCCAACTAAACTCCCCATTATCAATGCGCTCGGTTACTTCTTGGGCTAGATCAATCGTTGGGATTTGATAATGATCCGCTACCGAGTTGTGGTTCTGTATAACGGCTGGCACATTTCCTGCCCGATAGGTTTCCATCTTTTCTGGATCCACGAAATGCATCATGACTATGTCTACCTTCGGATTCGCTCTTTTCGCGGCACGTACGATACCTTCCATAGCCCTTACCTGCTCGAGCTTACTTCTACCGTTGGTCGCATCATTTACAGCAGCTTCTTCAAATAGCAGGTCTATTTTTCCTTGACTCAAGACATCTCGATCGAATCGGAAAGCTCCTGGAGTAGTACCCATTGATGGAATGCCCGCCGCAATAAACTCAAATGATGTTTCTGGAAATCTGCGCTGCAGATAATGACAAATGCTATCTCTCCAACCGGAGTTGTAGGTGATGGAGCCTCCTAAGAAGGCTACTCGCCCTTTCTTTTCTTTTTCGAAAACACGCTGTGCATTTCGGATGCCTCCTCGAATCGTGTGATAGGCGCTAGCGTTTAGGGCAGGATTAGATCGTAGGCTATGAAAGAGAAAAAAGGAAGCCACTGCTTCCGGGTCATCAATAGGATAATGATGTCCTTCCAATTTGGACTTACCCCTTGTGCAAGGCATAATGGTAGCCACCCCTCCCAGTTGATTGTACCGTTTGGCAAGAAGCAGGGCGTTTTCTTCAGGTGGCACGATTTTATCCGACAAGCCAATGGTATGTAGAATCGGAACCTGTGCTGTGGCTAGTGGTTCTAACTGGTCTATTGGATTATTATTATAAGCCTTTGCTTCTTGAGGCGAGGAAAAGCCATAGGCTGTCATTAACTTCTCCCAATCTCCTTTACTGCCATCACCCGCACCAAATCCTCCGGGCCAGCTTTTGAAATCACTTACTGCGGCATCCCCATAGATACAAGCTACTTTCCTAGGGTTACGCTTTGCCCAGGCGTAGATAAATAAACCGCCCCGACTATGGCCGGACAGCGCTACCTTATATTTTAACTGGTGCTCCTCCACCAAATAGTCATAAAACGCATCCCAGACGTCCATTGCCTCTGAATTGCCATACAAATTGTCCGTATTGATGTAGGCCACATGAAAGCCTTTGGCCAACAGTAGGCTATCTAATTCGCCATGGTAATCTGGGAACCTGGCTCTCCATACCCATGGATTTCCTTCCCAAGCTTGGGCTGGTTTGACTAGTCGAGCGGATCTTCCTTGGAAGGTAAAATCCAAGCGTTCGAAGCCTTTCCAGGTGGAGGATTTGACGGCTTGACCCCAGGAGGGCATCGTTACTAATAATAGGAGCGGTAAAAAGAGATGTTTCATATTGCTTGTATAAGTTGGTCGATTCGTTTTGCTACCGATTGTCCAAAGCTCCCAGAATTTTCTGCTCCGAGACAACACAAATGGTTGAATGTAAGGTACAGATGATTTTCCAAAACCATTTGTAGTACAGATCGAATAATCCTTATCCATTCGCTTCCCTTCCAGCAAGTAATTTTAAATTTCAATCTTTGAACGAAAACGCCTTCATCAAAACAAGTGGTACATGAAACTTCTGCTAGGTTTACAGCTCTTCCTATTTCTTCCCCTTTGCCTGTCTGCACAATTATTAAATGATTGGGAAAACCCACAGGTAATAGGGATCAACAAACTCCCTGCCAGGGCTACGATGTATTCATTTGCTTCTACTTCGCAGGCAGCTAAGGTGGGGAAAGAACATTCTAGTCGTGTACAATCACTCAATGGCGTCTGGGAATTCAACTGGTCGCCCAAACCAGCAGATGTACCCAAGAATTTCCTAGACCCTACCTTCAAGAGCTGGAACCCCATTCGCGTGCCCACCAACTGGGAAATGCAGGGTTTTGGACAACCCATTTATACCAACTCTCAACACCCCTGGGGGGACAACAACTATCCCAAGCTACCCGCAGATAATAATCCGGTTGGCATTTACCGAAAAGCATTCAATATTCCTGCTGGATGGAAGGATTCGGATGTTCGCATCCACTTTGGAGGAGTAAGTTCGGCCTTTTACGTCTGGGTAAATGGACAAAAGGTGGGGTATAGCCAAGACAGCCGACTTCCAGCCGAGTTTGATATCACACCTTATATAAAGGAAGGAGAAAACACCCTGATCGCCCAGGTATACCGATGGTCGGATGGCTCTTATCTCGAATCGCAGGATCATTGGCGGCTAAGCGGCATCCATCGAGATGTAATGCTGTTAGCAGAACCGAAGATAGCCATCTCGGATTTTTTTGTCAAAGCCGAACTGGATGATCGGTATGAAGATGGTATCCTAGAGATTAGACCCAAAATCACGGCACCGAAAGATCAGGACCTAAAAGGGTGGCAATTGAAGGCTCAGCTGCTAAGCTCTGATGGATCAAGCCTAAAAGAAGAATCCATTCCGGTGACGAGCATTACCCAACATTGGTTCAACCAACGTTGGGTAGCAAAGTTTGACTTCATCCACATGACGGTAGATAATCCGCTGCCATGGACTGCCGAGATACCAAATTTATACACCTTGGTTCTTTCCCTCAGTGATGCGAATGGTACTGTGGTAGAAGCAAAGAGTTGCAAAGTAGGATTCCGCAGCTATGAAGTGGAGGAAGGGGTATTTATGGTGAACGGGGAGCCGGTAAAGTTATATGGCGTGAATCGGCATGATCATCATCGCCTCAATGGCAAAACGGTGAGCTACGAGGACATGAAGCGGGATGTTGAACTGCTGAAGCAGTACAATTTTAATGCGGTGCGCTGTAGCCACTATCCGAACAATCCGGAATTCTATGATCTATGTGATGAATACGGCATCTATGTAATGGATGAAGCCAATGTCGAATCCCATGGCCTGCGTGGGGAATTGACCAATCATCCAGATTGGGGCAAGGCCTTCCTGGAGCGGGGCATTCGTATGGTAGAACGGGATAAGAACCACCCGAGTATATTTTCCTGGTCCTTAGGCAATGAATCTGGCTTGGGGCCCAACCATTCTGCCATGGCAGGCTGGATCAAGTATTATGATCCAGATCGCTTGATCCATTACGAGGGATCCAATGGAGGAGGGGGAAAGCTTTCTCCACAAAGTCGGCAAACTGCAACCGACCCACATGATTTTGTGGATATGATCAGTCGCATGTATCCCGTCCCTTGGGAATTTGTAGAAATGGATGTTTCACAGACGGGTAGGAAGCCACTGGTAGCCTGTGAGTATACGCATGCCATGGGCAACTCCAATGGAAGCTTGAAGGAAATGTGGGACATCATACATGGCAACCCTCGTTGGATGGGCGCCTTTATTTGGGATTGGATGGACCAGGGTCTATGGATGGAAGATGGGGATTGTGGGCAATATGTATATGGTGGTTATTTCGGAGAAAAATGGCACGACGGCAATTTCTGTCTGAATGGTGTGATTAGTGCTGATCAAACCGTGAAGCCTGTGATGTACGAATGTAAGTACGTTTTCCAACCTTTTTATTTCACCGATTTTGATCCCAAAAAGAAGAGCCTGAGGATTCATCAGCGCAGAGCTTTTGCCCCCTATAGTCAATATGACTTTTCTTGGGAGTTACTGGAAGATGGAAAAAGGGTAACCCAAGGTCAACTCAATCCTAATGAGAAGGGTATGGCAAAAATTCCAGTAGATTTTACCCCTAAATCTGGAAAGCGTTATCACCTCAATTGTTACGCCAAACTCAAATCCGAAACCAGCTGGGCAAGTGCGGGCTATAGCATCGCGCAAGAACAATTCAGCTGGCCTAACCCACAACCACTATCGTTGGTAGAGGCGGGATCAAGCACAGCACTAAGCCTCGAAAAAGGCGACCAGCAATGGATCATCAGCAATGAGCATCTACAAGTTCGCATCAATACGCAAACGGGGCTAATTGATAAATACATAGTCGGAGGACAAACACTCATCACTCAAGCTTTAAAACCCAATTTTTGGAGAGCCCCTACCGACAATGATCGCAGCCGCCAGTGGGATACACCCAACACCCTGACCTTCTGGAAGGCTGCGGACCAAGCCCCCAAAAAGATCTCCCTGCAGGAAAGCGAGATCAGCCCAGATCTGATTAAAGTAACCGTCCAGCATCAATTGGGTGGGGGAGAGGCGGTGCATATCGCTTCCTATTCCATTTACGGAAACGGTACCATTGAGGTTGAAAATCAGCTGCAAGCGGATGTGGAACTCCCTTGGATCCCCCGGATAGGAATGGAAATGGGTATCAATACATCCCTTGCTACCATAAAATGGCTGGGCAAAGGTCCGCACGAAAATTATATAGATCGCAATAGCGGTGCTTTTGTCGGTCTTTATCAGCGATCCCTCAAAGACTTTCAAACGGATTATGTCTATCCGCAGGCCAATGGGAATCGGACAGGTACAAGCTGGGCAAGGTTCTTAAATGAAGCTGGGCAAGGATTAGAGATCGCTGGACTGGACTTTGAATTCAGTGCTCACTCCTACACCAATGAAAATCTGGAGGCAGCTACATTGGTTTGTGAGCTAGACGATACGGACTACATCACAGTAAATATTGACCACAAGCAAATGGGCGTCGGAGGCTTTAACTCCTGGAGTTGGAAGGCCGCCCCGCTAGAAAAACACCGTATCAAGGCGGGTAATTATCGATATGTCATAACGATTTCACCGGTCGGCCTGTAAATCGGTAAGCTGATTGATATTTCGAGTCATTCGATTAACACCCAACATTCAAAAATCACCGATGTACAGAAGATTGGTATGTCTACTGGTAGTAGGCACCTTGTTATTTGCCTGCAAGACCACTAGAGTCCAGCAATTTGATCATCCTTTACCTAGCCCTCCCGAAGGGTACCGTTGGGAACTGAATACAGCCTTTTCCGATGAGTTCGAAGGCGAAGCATTAGATAAATCCAAATGGTATGATCGATCCCCTTATTGGAAACATGGTCGACCTCCTGCTACCTTCCGAGCTTCGAGTATATCGGTCTCAGATGGATACTTACAGATTAAAAACCAACCCCTAATCCCTAAGAATGAAAAGTACCACATAGCCGGAGGTGCCGTTGCTTCGGTCAGTAAAGATGCCTATTTTGGTTATTATGAAGTACGCATGAAAGCTTCAGGAATATCTATGTCTTCTACTTTTTGGCTTAAGAATAAGCCAGCTAGCCAGGACTGCCACTTCGAACAGCTTGAGCTGGATATCGTAGAAGCAGTAGGCATGCAGAAAAGAGGGGGCGACTTCCACAATTTCATGAAGTCGAATGCTCACATATTCCACACCGATTGCGAAGGAGAACGCTTGGTCAAATCCGCTCCTAATCAAGCACCGGTATCTCCCCCGGTCCATGAGGCCTTCCATACCTATGGTTGCTGGTGGGTAGATGAAAATACCTTGCATTTCTACTTGGACGGAAAGTATCAATACACCATTCATCCAAGTACGCATTTTAGATCAAAGCCTTTTAACCGTCCCATGTACATGCACTTGGTGACCGAAACTTACAATTGGGAAGCACCGCCGACCTTAGAAGAATTACAAAACGACTCCATTAACACCACTTATTATGACTGGATACGCTCCTATAAATTGGTGAAAGAATAAAAATAAATCCTCAACTGATGAGAACCTGCCGCCACAGCCTATTAGCTTCTTTTCTAGCAATGGTGTTCCTTGGTCTAGTATCAAGCTGTACCTCCGAGTCCAATAATGTCTCAATAGATCAAGTAGCAGGCAATGAGGAGGTTCGCCAGTTTATGGAAGCCTTTGAAGGCAGGGGCGTCCAGACCGATGGCTCCAAGCTTACTCCTACCGCAGTTGTCCTAGATCGCTTTACCTTTCCTAAGGATCTTGAGTTAGAACTTCTATTAGCCGAGCCGCAGGTTCATCAACCTGTTGATCTAAGTTTTGATCACCGAGGGAGACTTTGGGTGGTACAATACAATCAATATCCCTATCCAAAGGGCGTGAAGGTGGTCGACATAGATCATCATATCCGAGCCGTGTTTGACAAAGTACCGGAAGCTCCTCCCTCCGATGTCAAAGGAGCCGATAAGATCACGATCTACGAAGACACCAATCAAGATGGACAGTATGACAAAATCATCGATGCCATCACCGGTCTAAATATTACCACTGGGGTAGCACTCGGAAGAGGTAAGATCTGGGTTTTGTCGCCCCCTTACCTCCTCGCTTATCCAGACCCTGATGGAGACGGGCTGCCCGATGGAAACCCTGAGGTAGAAGTGAGTGGCTTTGGTTTAGAAGATACGCATGCAGTAGCCAATAATCTGAGGTTGGGTCCGGATGGTTGGTTATACGGAGCGCAAGGAAGTACAACAACTGCAGACATTATTACAGCGGCCTCGAAGAATGTCCGTTTTTCTGGGCAAGCCATCTGGCGTTATCATCCGGTATCCAAGGTTTTCGAAGTCTTTAGCGAAGGAGGTGGAAATACCTTTGATGTAGAAATTGACAACAAGGGCCGCATCTATTCAGGTGATAATAGCGTGACTCGCGGCTTTTACTACAAGCAAGGCGCTTATTATCGGAAAAACTGGGGTAAGCATGGTCCATTGACCAATCCTTATGCCTTTGGCTACATTCCGGGTATGCCGGTGGATGGGGAGCGACAACGCTTCACCCATGCGTGGATTAAGTATGAAGGGAACAATTTACCTGCCACCTATCAGCAAAGGGTATTGGCTATTAATCCCCTCCTTAATTTCATCATCACCAGTGATCTCAAAGCTGAGGGTTCTTCCTTTGCCGCCATTGACCAAGGGAAGCTGTTAGAGACCGATGATCATTGGTTTAGGCCTGTCGACATTAAGGCGGGCCCAGACGGGGGTGTTTATCTGGCTGACTGGAGTGATAGTCGATTATCGCATATCGATCCACGGGATACTTGGGACAAGGCTTCTGGAAGGGTATATCGCCTTCGCGCAAAAAATTCACGCCCAATTCCAGCCTTTGATTTCACAAAATTGCCTGGAGATGAGTTAGTCCAACTACTTTCTCATCCTAACAAATGGCATCGCCAACAGGCATTGCGCATCTTCGGAGATCGAAAGGATTCCAAAGTTTTACCGCAGCTACGTAGCTTATTCGACGGTGGAAATGCGCAAGAAGCACTAGAAGCCTTATGGGCCACTCACTTATCTGGAGGGTTTACGGCAGAAATGGCCTTAGCTGGCCTACGACACCCTGACCCCTACGTCAGGTTGTGGACAATCCGCCTAATCGGCGATCAACATAGCGCCACTCCACCTCTAGTAGCAGCCATCGGAGCCTTGGCAGAACAAGAACAGCACTTGGAAGTCATTGGACAAATCGCCTCTACTGTAAAAAGGCTTCCTGCTCCGGAAGCTCAATCCATTTTATCTAGTCTGCTGGAAAACGAATTTATCCAAGGAGATCGAGACAATCAACTACTAATTTGGTGGGCCATCGAAGCCCATGCCGAAGCCAAGGCCTTTTCGCCAGAAGCTCTTTTCTCAGCTCCAAAGGTCTGGGAAAAATCGCTGGTAGGAGAATTCATTTTGCCCAGACTTGTAAAAAGATATATGCTAGCTGGCGGTAGAGTCAACTATGATCGTGTGGTACAATTATTTAAGTTGGCTCCTGCTGAATCATTCGGACGCCCCTTATTTGAGGGCTTACAAGAAAGCCTACAAGGCAGCATGAGGCTAAAGGAGCTTCCGCCCACCCTGATTCAACTTATTGACGAATATCAACTTAAATTCGGAGAAGGGTCCCTTGCCTTATTACTCCGCCAGCAAGACCAATCCGCCATTGAAGAAGCCACAAAAATCCTAGCTGATCCAAAGGCTAGTCAAGGGGAGCAATTATCCTATCTGGGCATATTCGGAGAAATCAATGCGCCCAGTGTGATACAGACCTTATTGAAGATCATTATTAACTCACAATATTCCGATGCCATTAAGATAGCTTGTTTACAGACCCTTCAACACTACAATCTTCCAGAAATTGGAACAGCCGTAGTGAAGGCCTATCCAGATAAACTCCGGGCAAACGATAGAGTTCGGCGCGCAGCGCTACAATTGATTGCTAGCAGAGCCAATTGGTCAACCGAATTTTTAACCAGCATCACAGACAGTAGACAGGTTGACAAGGATGACGTCCCGATCGACATTGTCCGACAGTTCAAACTGCTTTCTGATCAAAAGCTGGCGATCTTCTTAGATAGGATATGGCCGGAGATTACAGTGGCCTCGGCTGATCAAAAGAAAAAAGAGATACAACGCATCATGAGTGCTTTGGAAACAGGGATAGGGGATAGAGAAGCGGGGAAACAACTCTATGCTCAAGTTTGTGGTAACTGCCATCGACTCCATTCGGTGGGGGGAACAATTGGTCCAGACTTGACCGCTTATGACCGACGAAACATACGGGAATTGGCCTTAAACATAGTCGACCCAAATGCCTATATCCGAGAAGGCTATGTAAACTATCTGTTCGAATTGAAAGATGGACAGACGATCATGGGAACCATAAAGGATCAGACTGAGCATCATTATCTAGTTACCTTAGCCAGCGGCGAGGAGCAGGACCTCAGTACCGCCCAGGTGAATAAGGCTCTACCACAAGAACAATCCCTAATGCCAGAGCGATTGACAGCGTCCCTTACTGATCAACAGATCAGAGATTTGCTCATTTATATTCAGCAGTAACTCCTCCTTAGTTTGATGCTTCCTACTTCTCCAACTTACTCCAGAGAAGGAAGTCATAAGTACTAGAATCCCACCACTAATGCTAGAAAACTCATTTCTTCTATCCTTTAGAACATATGAATAAGGCCTTCACGACATAAAGTAAAATCTTGAGAATGAGAATTTTCTATTCAGTTTTGAAGCCTATCAAAAAATTTAAGTACATGGAAAAGGTCCGTAACTATTTCCTTGTAGCCTCGGTATTGACACTGCTTCTATCCTGTAATGGTGGTAGCACTGATCAAGCCAAAGAGGGGGTTACAGAAGATGAAATTACTTACCAAGAAAATTGGGAATCATTACAAAACTACGAAGTACCAGAGTGGTTCCAGGATGCCAAACTGGGTATTTTTATCCATTGGGGTCCGTATGCGGTGCCTGCCTTTAGTTCAGAATGGTATGGCCGTCACATGTATATGGACACGGCGACCTACAATGCTCAGTTTGTCTTACAAAGTGAGGGTCCAAATCGAGTTTTCACGCATCACAAAGAAAAGTATGGTAACCATAAGGAGTTTGGCTACAAGGATTTTATCCCGATGTTCAAAGGGGAAAAATTTGATGCCGACGAGTGGGTAAGCCTATTCAAAGAAGCGGGAGCCAAGTACGTGGTTCCAGTGGCGGAACACCATGATGGGTTTGCCATGTATGATTCAAAATTTACGCGTTGGAATGCTGTGGATATGGGACCTAAACGGGATATACTAAAGGAGCTCATGGATGCAGGTAGGAAGCACGGAATGAAAGTTGGTGCCTCCACGCACTTCGCCTTCAATTGGGCCTACTTCAACAAGAAGCCACATTTCGATACGGTAGATCCTGAATATGCGGACCTCTATGGTAAGAAGGGATCAAACCCGAAAGAGCCTGTGAGTGATGAGTTCAAGGAATTGTGGTGGAAGCGCACTACAGACATCATTGATAACTACCAACCTGATATCCTGTGGTTCGACTTCTATTGGGATCAAGACGTTTTTGATGACTTCCATCCGAAAATGGCAGCCTACTACTACAATAAAGGCATGGATTGGAACAAGGAGGTGGTGCTACAAAACAAAAATTTTAGAAGAGAATCTTTCCCTCCTGGCACCTTTGTACATGATCTGGAAAGAGGACTGATGGCTGACACGAGAAAAAACCCTTGGCAAACCGATACTTCCATTGGTAAAAACTCCTGGTGTTACGTGGAAGGCTGGCAGTCCAAAGATGCCAATTCTATTATTGATGACCTCATTGACATCACCAGCAAAAATGGTTGCCTCCTACTCAATGTCGGTCCTAAAGCAGATGGCACTATTCCAGAAGATCAGAAAGCTATACTGATGGAGATCGGAAATTGGCTCAAGGTAAATGGAGATGCCATTTACGGCACTCGCTATTGGAAGCGTTTTGGTGAAGGACCAACTGAGGTGGCTGAAGGCTATATGTCAGAGCACAAGGGCAAACGCGCCTTCGGTGCACAGGATATCCGCTTCACCACCAAAGGTAAAAAGCTCTTCGCCATTGTGATGGATTGGCCGGAAGATCAAATGGTAAACGTGAAATCCCTGAAGAAGGGTGAAAAGGAAATTAAATCCATTCGTCTGCTAGGTAGCGATGCTAGCCTACAATGGTCACAGGAAGCCGATGCCCTTAGTGTGCAATTACCAGCTGAGAAAACAGGAGATCATGCCTTCGTATTAGAGATTTTATAGTCTCCATCACACTGGCCGGTTCCACCCCATTTTCCGGAAAGCACTGGGGGTGAGGTGGAACTTCTTCTTGAAGAGGCGATTGAAATAGGATACATTGGGCAGCCCAATTTCCATTGCTACCTCCGCAACCGTTAAATCTGAAGTAGCCAAAAGGATTTGGGCTCTCTCCAATCGCTTGTTATTGATGAAATCCAAGGGGCGTACGCCGTTGATCTCCAGAAAGAGACGTGAGAAATAATCCGGATGGAGGTACACAGAATTAGCCAGCTGTTCCACGGTAAGTTTTTCGGAAAGATGCTTGTCGATGTATTGGATGACTGATGCCAATCGCCGGTACGATTTGAGCTGCTTTTCACTCTGTAACCTCCCGGTTTGAATAAATCGAGAGAATAATTGTAGCAAAATGCCTTGGCTTTCGAGGTATTGATCGTAGGACTGGGAGCTATTCAGGTTATAGCTCAATAAGTCAGGCTTATTGTCATAGGTTTTAGGATCCGATTCCAGGATTGTTCTTCCAGGATTTAGACTCAGCAAACGTTCCATCAGCTTATGATCCAAGCTGGTCGCCTCCGCTTCATAGATAAAGGGAAGTAGGTCGTACACACTCATCCCTCCTTCCATACTATCTAAAAAGCTGATGTAGTACTGGTCCATCAAATTATCACAGTGATACTTGCTATAGGTGAAATTGGGGATCAAATAGAGTCGATGGGGGCGTAGGATATACTTTTTCTGGTTGTGAAATACCCAAGCCTCTCCCTTGGTGATCAGGTATAATCGGGAAAAAGGGCTGATAACATTATCAAATTGCCAGCAGTGATCCAACTCCGCAAAGCCGATATGAAGGAGTGATAATTTTAAGGTGCTTAATACTTTGTGCATGGCTCAGCTTATTCGATAGACACGAATTTGACAGACTAGGAAGCAAGTCGGATTTGTACAATCATTTGTCCCTTTTGTTCTACTACTTGCCCCTTTCCAATCTCTAATATTGCAAATATCCAGATTGCTTAAACGAGGCTATGTAACATATGGCCAAAACCGCAACACATATGGTCCATATCAAAGAACGACAACTACTTATCGCAGTCACGATACTATTGCTTGGAGGCATTTACTCCTGCAAAATGGACCTGCCGGAACCGGTAGAACTGGCCAGTCAGGACCTACCAGAACAGATCGACTTCAATTTCCACGTAAAACCAATTTTATCGGATAAATGCTACTTCTGCCATGGTCCTGATCTTACCAATCAGAAAGCAGGATTTAGCTTACATACAGAAGAGGAGGCATTTAGCCTATTGGAAAACTCCGGCAAAAGAGCCATTGTTCCAGGAAAACCTGGAAGCAGCGAGCTAGTGCATCGGATTCTCTCGCATCAAGCCGAAATACAGATGCCACCTCCGGAATCTAACTTACCATTAACCGAGTACGAAAAAGCATTGCTGATCCGATGGATTGAACAAGGCGCTGAGTACAAAAAACATTGGGCCTATTTGCCACCCAAAAGATCAGAACCGGTGAAGGTCAACAGTCCTGTACCTTTGGTGAATGCCATAGATACATTTATTGTGGCAAGGCTAGAAAAAGAAGGCCTGCCATTACAAGCGCAGGCGGACAAAGAAACCCTGCTTCGGCGCCTCAGTTTCGACTTAACCGGCCTCCCTCCAACCGTCGACGAACTCAATGCCTTTATTGCTGACCATTCTCCTGATGCCTACGAAAAGGCGGTAGATCGTCTATTAGCTTCTCCACACTATGGCGAGAAGATGGCGACAAACTGGATGGATGTAGCCCGCTATGCTGACACCCATGGCTATTCCGTAGACCGTTACCGGGCGATGTGGCCTTGGCGGGATTGGGTCATTGATGCGTTCAATCAAAACCAAGCCTACGACGAGTTCATCACCTGGCAACTAGCAGGAGATCTACTGCCCAATGCTACCAAAGCACAAAAACTAGCCACCGCCTTCAATCGCAATCACGCCCAAAATATGGAAGGCGGAATCGTAAATGAGGAGTTTCGCATTGAATACGTAGCCGATCGCACCAACACCTTTGGCAAGGCTATGCTGGCACATACCATGGAGTGCGCTCGCTGTCACGATCATAAGTTTGATCCGGTATCCCAAAAGGAGTATTTCCAACTATTTAGTTTTTTCAATCAGGTAGATGAGGCAGGTCAAATATCTTGGGATGACGCCATGCCCGTGCCCACCATGCTATTGACAGATGAAAGGCAGGACAGCATTATTCAATTCCTAGAGCAGTCTATCCAGCAGAAAGAACAAGAAGTAGAACAACTACGCAAGCAACCCAGCGCTATTCTTACCAGTTCCCCCAACCCCAGCAAGTACAGCCAGTATTTGCAAAGAGGTCTACTAGCTCATTTTGATTTTAATCATACCGTCCAAAACCAATTTCCCAATCGCTTAGACCCCACTCAAAAAGCTAAAATCAGCGAAGCACAAAGCTGGAAGAAAACCGTACTCGAACCCACTTTAACGCAAGGGAGAAATGGGAAAGGGGTGCTACTCAATGGTGATGATCCGTTAGCACTTGGTAAAGTAGGCATCTTCTCTCGGGCCCAACCCTTCTCCATCGGAATTTGGGTCAAAATCCCTCAAGCGTTAGAAAACGGCGTTATCTTTCACAAGGGGCAAGGAGCCATTCTGTATAGCTTCCGCGGCTACCATCTTGCTATTCGAGACAATAAACTGGAAGCTCTGATGGCACATACTTGGCCCTACAACAATATCATCAAGCTTTCTACCCAAGAAATACCGAAAGAAGAATGGGTGCACCTAACCCTAACCTATGATGGCTCAAGTACTGCGGAAGGATTAAGATTGTACCTCGATGGGGACGAACTCTCTATGGCTGTGGAAAAGGACAATTTGTATAAGGATATTCTATTCCCCAAGCTAGAAGAAGAACCTGGCTTACGAATCGGAGCACGATGGAGAGGCACCGGAATAAAAGGAGCGGAGGTCGATGAGGTCACGGTCTATGGAAGATCCCTAATGGAGGCAGAAATTGGACTACTCTCCGGAAAGGAAACGACACTTTCCGCCACACAGGAAAAAGAACTCACTATGGTGCACCAATCTGCTCCCTACCGCGAAAAGCAGCGGGCATTGGTTGACCTACGAAGGAGCCTTAATGCACTACTGGATTCGATTCCGGAGATCATGGTTATCGACGAGTTGGAGACCAGGCGAAAAACCCACTTGTTGGAGCGCGGAGCCTATGATGCGCCAGGGGAGGAGGTTTCAGAAGGAACCCCAGTCCACATTCTGCCCTTGGCCGATTCACTGCCCAGAAACCGGCTCGGCCTTGCGCAATGGCTTTTTTCTCCAGAAAACCCTTTGACTGCCCGAGTGATAGTGAACCGCTATTGGCAATCCTACTTCGGAACGGGCATCGTCAAATCAGCTGCTGATTTTGGAAATCAGGGGGACCTTCCTACACACCCTTCCTTGCTGGACTGGTTGGCAGTAGCCTTTATGGAATCAGGCTGGGATATCAAGGCCATGCAGAAGTTGATCGTCATGTCTGCCACTTATCGGCAATCTTCCAAGACGTCTCCAGAGTTGTTGGAAATGGACTACGATAATGCCTTACTGTCTAGGGGCCCTTCTGATCGACTTACTGCCGAACAGCTACGTGATAATGTGCTTTACGCCAGTGGATTGCTGGTTCCGACCATAGGTGGAGAAAGTGTGAAGCCCTACCAACCAGCCGGGCTCTGGCGATTCAACGGTACCACTTATGTACCTGACGAAGGAGAAAAGCTATATCGTCGTAGTTTATATACCTTTTGGAAGCGGACCGTTCCGCCACCCACCATGAATACCTTCGATGCACCCAGTAGAAGTTATTGCGTAGTAAAACGGCAAAAGACAACAACGCCCTTGCAGTCCCTAGCGCTATTAAATGATCCACAATTCATCGAAGCAGGCCGAGCCCTGGCAGCAAAGGCATTGCACGAACGGGCTAGCACCAAAGAGAGATTAACCTACATCTATCGAGCATTGACATCCATTAGCCCAGACGACAAAGCACTTCGAATCCTCGAAACCTACTATGAGGATCAAAAAGCAGATTTAAAACAAGATCCAGAAAAAGTCGATGGCTGGCTGGAAATAGGGGAGTGGACTAATCAATCGAACCTTAACCGACATGACATGGCGGCCTACGCCATTGTGAGCAGTATGATCATGAATTCCTCTGCCGCCACCAAAAAAAGATAAACTATGCCAACTCTAAATACCGTATCCGATCATTTCAATCGCCGAGAATTCCTCAGGAAATCTGGGATGGGCTTAGGCGCCCTAGCTCTAAGTTCCATGCTAAACCCACTAGGTGGTTCCAGCAGGCTTACGCAACCTGTCCCCAACCTACTAGGGAACACTCATTTCGCACCTAAGGCTAAGCGCGTCGTCTATCTCTTCCAAAGTGGAGGACCTTCCCAACTAGAGACCTTCGACTACAAGCCTTTGCTAGAGAAAATGAACGGGGAAGATTTGCCGGACTCTGTTCGGCAAGGACAACGCCTAACCGGTATGAGTGCAGGTCAATCCTCTCTACCTTTAGCAGGGTCCAAATTTAGTTTTGCTCAATATGGAAAAAGTCGAGCATGGGTAAGTGATTTGCTCCCTTACACCAGTGAAATTGTGGATGAGCTCTGTTTTATCAAATCGATGCACACCCAAGCTATCAACCATGATCCCGCTATTACTTTCTTTCAGACTGGCTCACAACAGGCGGGTCGGCCGAGTATCGGCTCCTGGTTAAGCTATGGGTTGGGGAGTGATAATGAGAACTTGCCTGCCTTCATCGTATTGGTATCCAAGAATGCAGGTGGACAACCTCTCTATGCTCGCCTCTGGGGGAATGCCTTTCTACCTTCTCGTCATCAAGGGGTGCAATTCCGTTCGGGAAAAGATCCGGTATTGTTTCTCAATGATCCCAATGGATTCCACCGGCAGGATCGTGCGAAAATGCTGGATTATTTGCAACAATTGAACGAAGTTCAAAATGAAGCCTACGGTGATCCAGAACTCACCAACCGAATCGCTCAATACGAAATGGCTTTCCGGATGCAAACATCGGTCCCGGATGTAACCGACCTTTCGGACGAACCGGACTGGGTGTTCGACATGTATGGCCCCGATTCTCGAAATCCAGGCACCTATGCCGCTAATTGCCTCTTGGCAAGGCGGCTGCTGGAAAAGGATGTTAAATTTGTGCAGTTATACCACCAGGGCTGGGATCAGCACCTCAATCTGCCCAATGGAATTAAGCATCAATGTCAAAAGACCGATCAAGCTTCTGCGGCGCTGGTAAAAGATCTCAAGCGGAGAGGATTGCTAGAAGATACGCTGGTGGTTTGGGGAGGAGAATTTGGTCGGACCAACTATTCTCAAGGTAAGTTGACCGCTACCAATTAT
>ENA-UENX01000238-UENX01000238.1-marine-metagenome-genome-assembly--contig:-NODE-238-length-28430-cov-3.517062_pt1 | contig 28430 bp, 19 predicted proteins | sample MGYA00237875_ERZ529327 | MGnify/ENA primary metagenome ERZ529327 (study PRJEB26372, sample SAMN05368347) | marine metagenome | biome: cultured habitat; feature: ocean water; material: water; isolation... | reverse complement strand
CGCATCCGACTACAAAAAATGCCTCGCACAGAACAAAATTTCCCTCCAACTAGCTCCTAAAGCAATTCTTAAACACGTTAATAATTTTGATCCTTATTCCATTTTCAAAGCCTTTACCGGGTTTTCGGTAGAAACTTTGATTGACTGATAACTTACTGTCAATATGGCAAGGGTCAGCGCGCCCAGGATGGCCAGTACAAACGGAGGTGCATTGATCGAGGTCGTATAAGCAAAATCTTCCAGCCATTTTTGAACGAGTACCAGTGCAAATGGTACGGCGAGGATCCCGGCAAGGAGCACCAATAGTAGAAAGTCCTTTACTAATAAAACGACTAGATTAGGGATGCTCGCTCCAAGCACTTTCCTTACTCCGATCTCCTTAGTGCGCTGCTCGGCCATAAAGGAAGACAATCCGAATAAGCCCAACATAGCGATGAAGATGGCCAGGGTAGTCGCATATACAATGGTGCGCCTGAAGTTCTCATTTTCAGCATACTGAGCGGCGAAGGTTTGATCCAGAAAAGCGTAGCGTACGGGATGCTCCGGCTCGATCTTAGCCCATTCTTTTTGAATGGCCTCTACCGTTCGGAAGGCATCGGCTGATCTTATTTTAAATACGGCATAAGCATAGCTATTTAGATTCGTCTTGGCGGTCATTACTAGTGGTTTGATCTGGTCTTCTAAGCCCATAAAGTGAAAATCCTTTATGACCCCAACAATGCGTCCATATTTCTGATCTGAAAAGAATTTCATCTCTTGTCCGATCGGTGTGTCGATCTCATATTCCTTCAGGAATTTTTCGTTGACGACATAAGCTTCCTGTGCATCAGTGGTGTATTCGGAGGAAAAGAATCGACCTTCTTTCAACTCCAAACCTAAGGTCTCTATAAAATCTTCCGAAGTGAATAGTACATCAGGACTCGACTTTACAGTCTTTCCCACTAATTGAATGCCATATTGTGTATTTTCTTTCCCGGGTATATTGTTGGAAAAAGCCATTGATTTAACCCCATCAATCTCTGCAAACTTATTCTTCAGGCGTTCCGCTTTCTCCCAGGAATCCCCTTTGTTGATCTCAATACTCAGTACCTGCTCATCATCAAAGCCCAATTCCTGGTCTTGCATGAAGTTGATTTGCTTATGCACGAAAATCAGACCAATGATTAAGATGACCGTCATGGAAAATTGAGTAACCACCAAAGCTTTTCTGAGAAATTGACCCTTAGCAGCACCCAAGATATTGCCTTTCATGGCCTTGATGGGGTTGAATTGGGACAACACGAAGGCGGGATAAATGCCCGCAGCCAGACCAATGAATGCACTTAAGCCCAGCAAGGGGAAAATTACGCTGATCACATTCGCGTCCAGAAAGGTCAAGCTGCGATTGCTGATCTGATTAAACACGGGCAGTAGCAGCTCCGATAATGCGACGGCAATTCCCAAGGCAATGACGGACTGAAGAATAGATTCAGTCAAGAACTGTCCGATCAATTGATGTTTCTGGGCGCCAGTCACCTTGCGCATACCCACTTCCTTGGCTCTTCGGGTCCCTTTTGCCGTGGCCAGATTGATGTAGTTGATACTGGCTATTAGTAAAACAATAAAGGAGATCACGCCGAAAAGGAACAATTTACTCACTGCCCCTTGTGAAGCCTGGAAACTAGCAATTCCTTCAGAGTGTAAATGGATATCAGCTAGGGCCTGGTATTTCCATTTTTGGATATCGGATTTCGATTCGTAGGGTAGATTGGCGGCCAGCATTTCCTTTTTCATAATCGGAAAAAGCAGCTCATCTGTCTGTTGAGTAATCTGTTGGATGTCAGCTTGTGCTTCTTTCTTAATATAGGTCGTTACTCTATTTGCTAGCCAGTGATCGGGTACCTTATTATCGATCGACACATATACATCATGCTTGAGAAAGGTATTCCCCATGTCGTTCGACAGCACGCCCTTGATCAAGTAAGAGGCCTCGCCATCGTATTGCAAGCTTTCGCCGATGGGATTGGTATCTCCAAAAAACAGCTTAGCGACTCGCTCAGAGATAACGATCGAGTTGGGTTCCTCCAGCGCTGTTCCCATATCCCCCGCTTTGAATTGAAAGGGGAAAATCTTGAAAAACGAACTATCGACAAAAGCTACCTTGTCTAAGTAAAACGCCTCTTCCTGTTGAGTAAATAGGACATCATTCTCCAGGTAGACCTTTGTGGCTGCGGATACCCCAGGGAGCTCTTGCGCCAGCGTGGCGGCCAAGGGACTCGGCGAGTAGACCCAACCTCCCTCTGTTTGATCCTGCGTCTGCTGGTAGACCCGATAGATTTCTTCCTGCTCTGGGATCCATTTTTCAAAACCCAGTTCATTTTTGATGTATAGTATAGACAGTATGGCTACCACAAACCCCATCGCTAAACCAAATATATTGATGTAGGCATGAAGGCGGTTCTTCTTTAGATTCCGGATAGCTATTTTAAGATAGTTTCTGTACATAATCCCAGTCACGATTTTCTGTGAGCACTGATTCTAAAGGAATAATTTCCTATTGCTGGTCAGTAAAAGTCAAAAGTAGTGCCAAAGAAAAAGGGGACTGATTACTAATGCCTTAGAACCATGAAAGGGGATTGTTTGAAAAAAAAATGTTCGAAAATGAACGGTTTTTGTTCAGGAATGGACAGCTAAACTACGCATGCTTTTCTTTGCCCTAATCTTTCGTGTAGGTTGAAGAAACCCCTACTCCCCAAGACGTGAAACTCCCTCTTATGCGCTGAGCAAATTGCCAAAGCGGGCTCTATACGCATACACTAAAACCAAACTTACCAATAAGCAAAATGCTGCTGGTCCGATTCCTGCCAAGTCATGCAGTCCGTGAAAAACGGTAGCATTAAACATGATCGCAGTGATAAAGGTCAATGCCAAAGGGACAAATCTATTGGCCAATAATGCAATACCACCTACTGCTTCCAGAACGCCTATTAGTCTTAAGAATCCCGACTTGATATAGATTTGCATCAACTCGCCTCCATCACCAGGAGGATTAGGGATTTCGATAAAGACTAAAAACTTATTTATCCCAATAATCAGCATGAATAGGCCTAGTAGAAGGCGTAAAATCTTGAATATAGTTGTCTGCATAATGGATTGAATTTATGGCTGGGTTAGCTATGAACTGTCAGCGGCTAGAAGGAAATTGACTATGGCATTTAGACCAGTAGAGGAGCGTATAGATCAAGGGATCGGCTAAGGTGGCTCGTGATTTCCGTTTTCTAATTGGAAAGCCAATTCAGGCAATCTTGGGCAATTTCCTCCCATCCAGGCGCCCCGCAGATGAAATGGTCCTTGTTCTCGTAGAATTTAAAATCGACAATGCTGTTGTCGTCGCTGTACTTTTTGATTGTTTTTCTGATCAGCACATTGGGTACAATTACATCTTCTAATCCTCCAATAAATAGTAAGGGCACTGTGGCTTCTGGGTATCGATTGCTGCGATCTTTTTGAGGGACGCCCGAGGAGTCCTTCGACTTTCAGGAACTGCGTATCGCTCAAATAGTACATCAGATTCGGCCTTGCTAAAGGTATTGGCAATAGCGAAGTGGAACCACTTCTTGTACTTCTCTGCTGCAGGATTAAAGAGGGAGTTGCCTTTTAACGGGCTAATGACTGGGTTGTTAGCTTTGAAGAAGTTTAGGTCGAAAGCTACATTTCCTTTTGGCGGAGCACTACTGATCAGTATGGCCGCCGCCGCTCTCCCTGACTCTACCAACTTCTGGGCGGTAAGCCCACCAAACGAATGGCCGATCAAAATAGGCTTTTCGGGTAAGCTATCGATCAAAGTTTCCAGGTTCGTAATCCAATCTTCGAATTCAACATCTTCTAAACCCTCTGGTGGGTTAGTTCTCAATTCAGTTGGATTACCTTCATGCTTTGGGTGAGCCGGTGCATAGCAAGTGAAGCCCTGGTTTTCAAAATAGTCTTTCCAGCCATCCCAGGAATGGTTGTTCATGAATAAGCCATGAATAAAAACGATGGTTTTAGCATGGATTTGCTTTGGCCTTCTTGTTTGATTTACGTTTTGCGAATAAGCTTCACGCTTGCTAAATAGTAATGCGGTGGGAAATACGATCTTTTTTAGGCTCATTTTGTATCGTTTAAGGTTCAATACAAAGCTGCGCCTTTCCAATTGTAGATTTTTTACCCTATGGTAAATAATTACTCTGTAACATAAATTTATATGGTTTCTGGCGGCATCTTTTAAGCAAGCCCCGCGTTGCTCGTCGGTCATGTAGCTAAGGCTATATTTCCTCCTCGAGCCTTGTGCTTACTTAAAATCTACTCCCCATAATTCCAAATAACTTATGTTACAGAGTAATAATGATGCGACTTACAAGTTTTTTCGGATTCTGCTTAAGCTTTGTTGTGTTATTCCAAGGAAGGAAGCGATGTGAGATAATTTCGCCTTTTGGAATAGGAGGGGATGATCTTCCATCAGGTTCAGGTAGCGTGCCTCGGCCGTCTCATTGTGTAAGCTCATAATCCTTCTGCTCAATACCATCGCGAATTCGGCATTGATATGTCGAAACGCTTCGCCCAATTCGGGAAGATGACCAATCAATTGGTCCAATTGGGGAGAACTGATCAACAGGAGTTCGGTTTTCTCCAAAGCTTCAAAGAAAAGAATATTCCTTTCACCTTTTACAAAACTGAAAGGAGAGATAATGATGGAGTTTTTGGCGCAAAACCAATGCGTGATCTCGTTGCCAGCTAGATCCAGGTAATAAACTCGAACGAATCCATGGAGGATGTAGTAAAGATGATCACACCTTTGATCCTCTCGGAGAAAGATCTCGCCTTTTTCTGCCGTCTTATTCGTTAGACGGAGATCGAATTCCATATTCCACCGGGTCAGCTTATGACTGTCTATGTAGGGTTTAGCACTGAACATGTATCTCCTCTTTTACTGACTTGTAAGTTGTGCAAATCTGATGCTGCGGCTATCGACATTTACTGCTACTAAAGCTAACACTATTCTTGGAGATGCATAGTTTATACGTGGAGCGACTTGACTACCTCTGCAGTTTGAAAGAAAGGGACAATGCCTTGGCCTAGCAGCCTGATTTGGAAGTCTATACCCATTGTGCCTCCGATAAGAATGTTGATAAATTGGAAAGGTTCCCTCGCCAAGAATCGAACTTGGTTCCCAGGATTAGAATTGTGAACCGAGTTACACTTATTCATCTGGACTGCGACCTAAAGTCTTGAATCGTATGGACATCAGCTTTTTTTCGTCCCAGGCCTTCCAGGCATGAAACTCAAAAAGAGCTTCGCCAGAAAATCCAATCCTTTGGACTCGTCAGCAGCCAATAAGTATAACTCGGTTCAATGCATCGCCATCAATGCTTCGAAGGAATAGGGTGGAGGCGAAGGAAATCGAATCCTTCCAGACGGCTTGCAAAGCCCTCTCGCCCGCCTTGGTACATGCGCCCCCATATAAGTAGTGTTACAATAGGTACTCCTGTTTTTCAGCTGCGACTTTTTCGCCTAGCCATCGTTAGAAAAAGTCTTACTTAGCCTCCAGCTATGTGCGATTTTTCTGCCTTGGCTAGCCATAAAATTCACTACCTGAAACTTCAGGATCACTATTGTTACACTACTTGTTGTGAAACTATACTTTGTTGGAATGTCAGCCATTGAATCTGAATCTCCCATCTGATCAGGATGGTGCTTTACCTGTTAAGCTACAGTCCAATATTGCTCCGGTGCAAGGTACTGCCCCCTGTTCTCAAGATTACAAGTCTAGTGCATCACTATTAATGCTTCACCGGAAAATAGAGGCTCCCTTGGGACTTGAATCTATCTGGCTAGTTCCCGGTAGACAGACCCAAATCTCGCTGATAAATTGCATCAGACTAAAGAGCCTCAAAGTAGCCCTGGCAGGATTCAAACCTGCGAATTCTTGCATGTAAAACAAGCGCCTTAAATCACTCGGCTCCACAGGGCTATGTAAAAAGTGTTCTGGGTATAAGGAGTGAAACTCTGTGTTACCCGTTGAACTAAGCAATGTAGTTGTCTAAAGTTTTCTGCTGCTGGTGAAAAACAGCATTTTGTTGCCAATTGAAGCGAAATTTTCACTGCATAGCAGCGCTACGGAGTTAAAATTTGGCGTAGAGTGATGGCAAAAGGCGCTTTTTGTAATCCAGTGAGAAAGCTTTAGACAACTTCAATAAAAAAAGCGGCCCCGAATGAACGGGAACCGCTTTTATATATCTTCACATACGACTCCCTTTAGGTGCTTGCGCCTCCTTTATTAATGACGGTTGTCGCTGTTGTTGAATACATGATTTTCTATTTATAAGGTTAATCTCGGTGTCGAACCGAGCTCACTATCTATGGTACAGCTATTCTACAATCTTATTTTTGGAAAAGTTCCCGGCCGCCTAGAGAAAATTCGAATCTTTGTCAAAAGACTTTGTGATAAGATTCAATACGGCTTATTAACCTTTTTTACTAGCCCAGATCCTTTTTCGAATCCTGCTCAGAGACTGCGGTTGAATCCCCAGGTAGCTAGCAATCATATATTGCGGGACCCTATTGACTAAATCTGGGCGAGTATCTAGCAACTTTTGGTAGCGATCTTCAGGGGAGAGATTCTTGAAGTTATCGGCGGAGATCTGTTTCTCTGCTGACAGGTGCTCGCCGATCTTTATGAAGATGGGGACAAATCTTGGAAATGCTTCTAGGAACCGCTGCGTTCTCTCCTCAGTACCCGTAGAAATGATACAGGGCTCGACGCAGGAAATATAATATTTAGAAGGTTCTTGGGTGGTGTAGCTCACCGGCGCGATGGGGTCGTTTTCGGTGTAAAACTCCATGATCTTCTCTTCCCCATCCTCTAGGTAGTAGCGCTTGACACATCCTTTCAGTACAAGAAAGCAGACTTGTGCGATCTGGCCTTCCTTTAGCAGGTAATCCCCTTTCTTATACTCTCTAATAATATCCTCATTCTTGATGAGTTGCACCTCCTCTTCACTGAGGGTGATGTATTGGGAGAAGTAATCTACAAGGAAGTCTTTGGCATCCATTTAGAAGTGATTTAAGCAGTACCATAAAGATATTATCTTTTCCACGCAAAGTCCTCCTCCAAGTTGTCCTCAATTTCCAATAAGCAGAATGGTTTTTAGGCATGGGCAAGATTAGGAGGTGATGGCCCGAACCTTCGTTCCTGTTTTATTGAGGATCTAGGAGACATTTTCGGGCCTAGCTCATTCCCACGGCTTTGTTGCTATTCCTACTGAAGTTAATTATATTTTTCAAGCAGCACTTTCATCAGCTCATTCGCATAGTCTTTAGCCCTTTGCTGGATGATTGCTCTATCTATTTCATCCCCTTCTTCATAAGTGACGGCCTCTATTTCTAATGCATTGATCATCCAGTTATAACAATAAGGTAAGGATTGGGCGCGAGGGCGGATATCTAGCTGTTGCTTTGTTGCTGACTCAATTTGATTGATCCACTTGGTGGTTAGTTCGGGTTTCACTTGGTGCGGGATGGTATCAAGGGTCAGCAAATAGGGGCCACTAAACGAGGTGTGAAAATCTATTCCAAAACAGTATTGGCCGCCCTTAGCAATGTTTTCTGCATTGGTCAGCCAATCCTTTACCGCTTTGGTCTCCGGCTGACTGAATGCCTGCCAATCCCTATTTAGGTCTTTCCCATTGGCGTTATGTCTCCAGTTTCCATGGTCTACTCCGTCTGGGTTTAGCAAGGGGAAAACGAGCATTTCAAATTTTTCTCTGAAGCCAATGGCCAGATCCGAATCTGATAATATAGTCTGCACAAAGGATACTAAAGATATCGTTCCTCCTGGAACTTCAGGAGGGTGTTGTCTCCCAATTACAATGATGGAATATTTGGGACTACCATTCTTGACCTTCAGCAAAGAGATAGGTTGACCAAGGACACTCTTTCCGACTTCTTCCTTGCTAATAGATGCACCTTGAGCAAGGGAATCCATCCAAGCATGAATGTAGGCCGAGTTGAGGTTCTCTTGGGCAGATACCCATAGTTTTTGAGGGCTTAACCTTAGCTCTAGCATTAACTTACCCGAAATGGTATCGACCTGATATAGGTCTTGTCTCATGGGATTCCAAATTGTTCCGTCTGCACTTAGTTTTGGGATATACCGGTGCTTATAGTCTTCTGCATAAGCTATTTCTAGCTTGATTTTAGTTGCTTCTTCAGACCAGATCCTAAAAGAAAACCAAGGGCTATTGTTAATCGGAGTGTTTTCGGGTGTAATTAAGACTTGGTAGGTGGAGTCATTCAGTTGCTTGAAGCCATTCAAACGAGCTCCATCAAATTTGTTATCTACAAAAACTGATCCTTCTTGAAACACCTTCTTTTCTTGAGTTTTTGATGCCGGACTTTTTTCGATCTCCGCACTGCTTTCTTTACAACTAATTAATAAAGCTATTCCGAGTAAAAAAAGGAAAATAAGTCTCATGATCATTTCTGTGTATATCTGCTTGGAAAGGGATTTGGCAGCTGGTCTCTGAGTACCTAATGTTGATCAAATACGCTTTACTTTTGGTGCTTATCTCTTGCCAAATAATCTTGTACAACACCACCATAAGGGAATCCATCAGTTGGGGTGTGACTTTCTTTTGTAAATAATTGATTCATCTTTTCTACTATCTCTGGATGTTTGTTCGCAATATTCTCCTCTTCTGAAATATCATTACCAAGATCATATAGTTCAATTTCGGAAGAGACACCATAACGAACTCCTTTCCAATTTCCAATTCTGGCAGATTGACGAAATCCTCCTTCTGGCAGTTTTTGCCACCAACCATCTAACTGAAACTCCCAGCTCAAGCTTCCGTGCGTATTTTGCGGTTTTCCGGTCAATAAGGGCAAAATTGAAATTCCATCTGACTGGTCCGGAGTAGGCATACCTGCTACTTCTGCCAAGGTGGGCATTATATCCTGAAAGCCGGCAATACGATTGGAAACAACTCCTGCTTCTATTTTACCTTTCCAATAGACAATTAAGGGTACACGAATGCCTCCCTCGTATAAATCACGTTTAAAACCCTTCAAGTCGCCATTACTGTTAAAGAATTCGTGATTATGTGTTCGCTCTCCATGTGGACCATTGTCACTTGAAAATATGATCAGGGTATTATCTAACTTGCCCATGTCCTCTAGCTTTTTTAGCAACTTCCCGATTTCCCTGTCCAATAAAGTGATTTTTGCAGCGTGTATGCGCTCTTTTTCCGGCCACCCTTGATCTGCATATAGTTCCTCATCATAGATCTTTCGCTCATGTGCATGAGGTGCTCTGTAGGACATAAAAAGGAAAAAGGGTTGGTTCGTTCTTATTGTATCCAGATAATCAATTGCAATTTTTGTTCTGTACTCATCCATACAACTCCATTTCCCATTTTCGTAGAAAAGGGAGTCTGCCAGCCCATTCATATACCACATTTTCCCTTCCTTATTTACTGGAAAGTTTAACCCCCCAAATCTTGAAGACCATTGTTCCTGGACCGCAAAGTCAAATCCCCGCTTATAAGCCCACGTGGAAAGGTCATTGGGATCATCTAAATGCCACTTCCCAACAAATCCAGTTTGGTATCCGGCCGTTTGAAGCATTTCGCCAAGGGTTATTTCGTCTTTTGTTAGGGCTACGCGTAGCCACCTGTCGTCGTTGAAACTCCCCGTGTTTCCACGAATGGTATTTCTGGTGGAGGATTTTCCCGTCATCAATACTGCACGGGAAGGGGAACAAACCGCATTACCTGCATAAAAGTCAGTAAATCTCATTCCTTGTGTCGCCAGGCGATCCAATACAGGAGTCTCGATTACTTCTTGACCATAAGAGCCTAATTCCCCATAACCAAGATCATCGGCAAGCAAAAAGAGGATGTTAGGCTTACCTTTGCCTGAACCGTCGGGGGTTTTGGTTTGGCATGCCGTAAAGAGAAGTATGGCGAATATAAGGCTTAAACTACCTGTCCTAATAGAAGAAAACTTGTCAATCATTACAAAACATCATTTGGTGCGATAACTAAAGGAAAAAAATGCGATACCCATTCTTTGGCATCCCTTAAAAAGTGTACTGAGCTAGAATCGCAGGTAATGCTGTAAAGATATTATCTTTTGGTTGGAGTGGTTAAAGACCCTTTAAGGTAGAGGGGCAACATGGTGCTTGATGTATAGCCAACGAAGAGAACTTACTCAATTGGCCTTCCTATATTCTCGTGGACTTATGCCCACCTTTTTCTTAAACAGTCGCGAAAAATACTGTGGGTCTCCGAACCGAACTTATAAATTAGGCTATAACAAGCGGTTCTCGGCTTTATTAAGGAGAAAGAGGGAGTCACTCAGTGGCAGTTTTACAGTTTCAATGCATTTTGCAGTATCGTTGATACGGAATAGCTTACGGGACGGACCAGAAGATTGTTGTTTCTGCTGCTATTCTATTCATTATCACCCTTTGCAAAAATGCCCTCGATTTCATCGATTCGTAAGTTGAAAATTGAAGTGGACAGCTGATTCAACTGTTCAGGAGTTCCCATAAAATGAAAGGTTCTATGAAAATGAATCTGGCTAGCTCCAGCTTGTAATGCTGCCGCTGGTGAAGAGCTTTCTATCTCATAAAATGGGCCCAGTTGATTGCCATCTTCTAAGGGGCCATCATTGTACGAGTTCACTGCATCTCCCGCAAAAGGTTCTTTTTGAATTTCCCATAGAGAGTTGACATATCGATCATTATTCTCAGGAAGAGAATATTGAGCAATGGTCAGCACTGAGTCTTGAGCATCGTAACTTCCCATGATGGGTAATGCTCTTTTAGGCGAAAGGCCAATCTTGCTACGTTTATTTCCATCCGCTTGAAAAAAGAGAACATTCTCCATAATCTTCAATCTGTTAGCAGGCACCTTTCCGAAGTAATCGTCGGTGACGATTTTACCGAAAACCGTTTCCTCACCAGGCCTAAAAGGCACAATCACCGTGGTTTTAGGAGAAGGGTTGAACATGCTTAAAATCCAGACGGAGAGCATACCTGATTCTTCATCCCATGTGTTTTCTCCATCATTGCTAATCTTATTTTCGGTTTCAAAACCTACCCATCTCATGCCTTTTGGAATCGAAGTAGCCAATAACTCTTCTGCTTCTGCTAAGTTCAGTAGCCGAACGGTTCGATCGACTGTAAGCTTAAATTTCGTACCCGAGTAATTGGTAAGTTCCATGGCTTTCTGGAATACTGCCTCCCGATCATTGTTGCTTACTAGATCAAAGGATTCTGTGTCGATTTCCTTGGGAACATACCAGTTAGCAAAGTCAAAAGAAGTCCCCGCTTTGAAATAGATAGAGAATTGCCCGCCTTCGGGACCCAGCCAGAAACGTTCTTCTCCTCCAGTAGGATTGAAATGCTCTTCTACTACCCCGGAGGCAATCAGGTCATAATTGAGCCAACCAAAGCTCTTACCGCTTGCTCCATCGGCCGTACTGGTCATCACTCGCCCTTGTAGGGCAGGAGAAATGATAGCTTGTGCTTCAGCATTTTGAAGAAGGACGAGATCATCATAATGTTGATTCAAGAAATTCAGATCATAGCCAAAGGTTCCCTGCATGTAATCCATCTTTTCTTCTGTTTCCTGATTTGATTGTTCTGGTTTTGAAGTAGGACTGCATGCCACGTGAGCAAGCAACCCAGTAAGCAAGAGTGTAGTCCTCACCTTGGATAGGCAGTTTTTGATTGCCATATGTTTAAATTTCGATTGATAACGCTAAGACAGTCTTTCTAATGTAGCTTTATATGATGTCGAAAAGTAACTCATCAGGTAAGACATTTTACGAGTGACTGAATCTCCAAATTGAATATTGCAATATAAAGGTAGTTAACCGTTTAATAATTGAATAATATTCGCCCTTTCCGAGGAGCTATCTTAGGAAGCGACAAACCTTCTAGAGGTGAAAAGGGTCAACGTATCCTAGTTTCTCCTTTGTGTAGCCAACCATCTTTGATAGGCCGCTTTCCCTTTACTAAACTCGGCACCTGTCTTGTAAAAATGGTGAGAACCATCATTGGCCTCCACGTTGAGGACATAGTATAAATAATCGGTTTGCGCAGGCTTAAGGGCAGCCTCAATGGCCGATTGGCTGGCCGAACTGATTGGCCCTGGAGGTAAGCCAAGTATCTTGCGAGTATTATAAGGATGATCGACCTCCACATCACTTTTGTGAATGATCCCATCCCAGCGGCCGAGTAATTTAGCAATGTAGACATTCGTAGCATCAATGCCTAGGGGCATTCTCCCTTCCAGTCGATTATATATGACCGAACCCACCAGGGCACGTTCCTTTTCTACTTTAGATTCATTTTCAATCAAGCTAGCGATGGTGATGATCTCTTGGATGGATTTTCCCATTTTTTGGGCTTGGTCATCCCATTCTGGCTGCCAAATAGATCTAAACTGATTGACCATTTTGCTGATAACTGCTTTGGGCTGCGCATCCAATTCAAGTTCATAAGTCGTAGGGTATAGATAGCCCTCAAGATTGGTCGCTTTGGGATCGATATCTTGGATAAGACTAACATCGTCCATCATGGCCAAAATTTCCTTTTCGCTTGCCTTGGGTTCTCCTGGAAATTGATTGGCAATCCGGCTGGCTATCTCAAATCTTGTCCAGCCTTCAGGAATGGTCAATGTCTTGGTTCGTTTTTTCCCATCTTTCAACAGCTCCAATACCTCTAAAGGGCTGATGGGGGAGGGGAATAGATAATCCCCGGCCTCAAGCTTGGCGTTCTTATCGAAGAACCGCAAATAGATCTTGGTAGCTAGTGGGGCTTGAATTATTTGTTCTTGCTCTAGCAGCTCAAGTATGCTATAGGAAGCCAGGCCTTGCTCCACCGTTATGTACTGCTCCGCCTTGCTATGACTGACGGGAGTATGTAAGGTATTGTATAGCCAATAGCCAGCGCCTCCAGCAATTAAGGCTGCGAATAAAACCAGAAACAAGAGCCAACGGACGAACTTCATGCCAAAGCTGTTTTTACTTAAACGAAACTATCCTAAAACTGCTGTCTGATCAATATTATTTGAACAGGGAGGAAAAGAATGGCTAAAAGTAAGGATAAGAATGGAAAGTTGTGGGAAGGAACGTGCGGATGAAATAAAGCGGAGTGGAGTAACTCCTTTGTCGCGATCTTATGTTATACATCGATAAAACTGGAAGAGACGAAAGGAAATCAATGCTACAAGATTCCCTTGTCTTTACAGAAGTAGCTTAGTAGATCAAGTTTTATGGAAGTCATTTCAAAACAAAACCTTTTGGTTAGGCAAAAGGGAGCAACTCTCGTGGAGGACGTGCTTTGAAATGACTTCCGTATGTTTTTAATCAATACCAAAGGTAGTCAGTTGTTGGTCATCAACAAGCAGAACAACTACCGGCCAAGTTCCTGTCATCACTGATTCCTTGTTGTTGACAATCACTTTTAGGTCAGACTTTGCTTTTTTGGATTTGAAAATAAATTTTTCGTCAGCTGATTGTAAGGTGAATTCGTAAGGAGTTTTCAGTCCCTTGATCGTTTCGTTATTGCGAAACATATCGAAGGAGGTAACATGTTCAGCAGTGACAGTTACCTTAATTTCTGCCTTGTTATGGGTAGGCTTAAAAGAGAATAAAGCGATACATGAAACAAGGAGCAGGGCAGTGAAAATTACTTTTCTCATGGTCTTGAAATTTGAATTTTCTACAAAGGTATAGCCACTGCAAGGGTGAAAATTGTAAAAAACGAGCAATTTGGGGACAATCGAAAAATCACTCACTCCTCCCGCATACAATCCAAAGGATTGGCCAAAGCCGCCTTCAATGACTCCATACTTACCGTCAAAAAGGCCAGGAGTAAAACCAGCAGACCAGCCGTTGCGAATACCCACCATTGCATGTCAATTCGATAGGCAAAGCCTTCCAGCCATTGATTCGTGAAGTACCAGGCTAGGGGAACGGCGAATAGGATAGATAGTCCTACCAGTTTGAGGAAATCTTTCGACATGAGTTGTATAATGCTGCTGATAGAGGCGCCGAGTACCTTGCGAATACCAATTTCTTTGGTGCGCTGTACCGCGGCGTGTGTGGCTAAGCCCCAAAGCCCGAGGCAGGAGATAAGGATCGCGATGCCAGCAAAGAGTCTGAAGAAGCCGAAAAGTTGACTTTCACTTTCATAATGGGAAGCCAATCGGTCATCCAGGAATTCGTAGTCGTAGAACTGGTGAGGGAAAGCTTTTTGCCAGGCGGCTTGTATGTTGGATAGTGTTTGTGGCATGTTACTATTGGCTTTGATCTTGATACATGCGCTGTCATAGAAGCCATTTTGTTGAAAGATTACAATAGGTTCTACTGCTTCATGTAGGGAGCTGGTCGCAAAATCCTGGACCACGCCCACAATCTCAGGTTGCCATCCATTCCAGTCGATCTTGAAACGCTTTCCAACTGCTTCTTCTGGAGTGCCCAACCCTAGTGTCTTTATCAAGCGCTCATTAACGATGGCTTTGGGGAAGCGTTGGTCTCGAGGAAGGGAGAGTAGACCAGCAGTAGTATCCCTCGCTTCAAAGTATCGACCGGCCGCCAGTTGGAAGTCAAACAAATCGGGATAGGCATCATCACCAAAGACCATATTGACCAAATGAGGGCTGGGGTCCTCGGCAAGAAACATATCGGTCCTGTTGTGGCGGATGCCACTGGGAGGGGTGCTCATAAAGGAGAGGTGCTTTACCGCATTCAATTGCGATAGTTCACTGGCTAGGACATCGTATTTAGCTGCGTCTGGCGCTTTCACTAGTATGATGTTATCTCGATCAAAACCCATGCTCTGGTTGTAAAAAAGTGTCAATTGTTGGGCAATGAAAAATAAGGCAATCAGCATCGCGCCTGAGACTGTGAATTGTAGGGTTACTAGTGCTTTGGACAAAAAGTTGGAATCTCTACCCGTGGAATTCCAGTGCCCTTTTAGCGCGATGACGGGCTTGAACTTCGATATCAACCAAGCGGGATAGAGGCCAGTCAGCAGGGCAGTAGTAATGATACCGATGATAAATATGCCAAGGCCCAACGGACGGAGCAAGGCCCAAAACGTGATACTCTTGTCCAAACTCTGATTGAGATAATCTAAAGAGTAGATGGTCGCCATGATAGCGAGGATGGAGGCGATGGAAACAAGTAGAAAAGCTTCCATGACAAATTGTGCCATTAAGTGCCTCCGTGCGGCCCCAATAGTTTTTCGGATAGCCACTTCCTTCGCTCTAGTCAAAGCCTGAGCGGTAGATAAGTTGACAAAGTTGATCGCTGCCAATAATAGTACAATCAGGCCTACTGCTGCGAAGAACCACAACCAGCGAGGATTGATCGCTTGTACCCATTGACCACCTCCTGCATATTTGGGCTCCAAGTGGATCTTGGCTAGAGGTTGGAGTTCTCCGCGAGATTTTTCTAGACTTTCAGGGGTCGTATTGGCGTACTTATCATAGACTGCCTGGATGGGAGCTGCTAAGGCTTCAGGGGTGATGCCTTCCTCCAAAGCAAGATAGGTAGAGGCACCGAAGGTAAAGGTCCATTGGTTGAGATTGAAACCCATGTATTCTGGTGTGACCAGGTAGGAAATGAGCATGGAAGCCTTTAGGTGAGTATTATCGGGCAGGTCTTTCATGGTTCCTGCCACGGTCAGGGTTTTGGTGCCATCATAAGTAAGGGTTTTACCGATGGGGTTCACCTTGCCAAAAAGCTTCTTAGCTGTAGACTCCGTCAAGATCGTTTGCCAGGGCTGGCGCAAGGCTTCCCGGGCATCCCCTTCGATCATCTGGAAATCAAATACATCCATGATACTCGATTCGGCCAGTAGGATACCTTCTTGTTTGAACAGCTTCCCGGCGTTCACCTCAATGGTTTGCGCTTCTTGGGGGAATACACTAGCCACGGCTTCAATACCGCTTACTTCCTGCCGTAAGGCATTGGCTAAAGGGGCGGGTGCTGCGTATTTGTATTTAATGCCGTAGCTAGGGGCTGTTTTTACCTCATTGATCCTGTAGATGCGATCAGCCTTTTGATGGTAATTGTCAAAGCTGAGTTCATAGGAGAGGAAAAGGCCTATGACCAAACAGGTCGCTAGTCCTAGTGTTAGTCCCAATAAATTGAGTAGCGTATATCTTTTTTGGCGAATTAAGCGGCGGATAATGAAGTTGAAGTTCTTTGCCAGCATAACAATCGAGGTTGATTTTGTGAAGATCAATTATCAGTGCCGGCAAGTTGCAACTATTTTTGTAGTAAATCAACTATTTTTGTAGTTGAATAACGATTCGTGTAGTTTTTCTTTCAAAATGTGTTTAAAAGTAGTAGGTAATTTCAACCATTCCTTCCATTCTAATATTGTCGACTTCAAAGCGGAACCAATTCATGTATGCTATGGGAAAAGCTTCTGCCGCTACACTTAGATTTCTCTTTTCGAAAGGAAAAAATTCTACTCCCAGCGGTATTTTGAAAAAATAGAATTCTCCCGCATCAAAGTTCACATCGTAAGATTGGATACCTCCTCCAAGCGTTAAGTAGAGCGTAGCCTTTTCTTCTCGAAGGAGATTAAAACCTAGGTCTAAATCCGCATTAAAGCCGAAAAAAAATCGGATATCTGGCTCCATTCGCAAGGAGTAGCGAAATATTCCAGCCGGGAAGGATTTGATAACTATACCCCGGTTCCCGAGTCCGAGACCGATCTTACTTTGGGCATTGATGTAAAGTGGGCAAAAGAGTAGGATTAGAAGCACAATGAATAGGTGTTTCATTCCAATAGTTTTAGAGCGTTATGAGATATCGCAGGCAGGTGCCGCGAAAGGGGGTAGACTCGAGCTACAAACGTTTTCAAGCTTTATTACTAGCATGCAAGGCTACTACTGATTGGCACCAGCAGGGTACCTCGTTTTTGCACGTACACTTGGTTATAGAACGGTAGAGTAAGTGTCGCATTGCACTTTAACAATTTCCCCTCGATATGAAATAGGGGAAGCCGGCGGTCGTGTATTTTTCTCAGTATTGTTAGAATCAGAGCGGTAAGATTTTAGAGCACCGCCCAGGTGAATAATACCAGATCGGTTCCTGGTGTGCAGCATGCAATTAATTATTATTCGGAGTATCAGTCCAGAACGCATGCGCTTCACTTGTTTTTTAGCGCCTCAATTTCCTGATCAGAAAGATGAGAGGATTTCAAAAAATTATAGGTCTGGCGGGAAACGAACCTGTTTTCATTTTTCAAAATCTTAGCTACAACATTAAGCGTTTCCATGTCATTGATGTCATGGTTTGCATATAATTTCAGCATATCTCCAAGTTGTTTCCCATTCAGGGTGCCTAATATAGCTCTGGAGCGTACCACGAATGTTGAACTCAGAGAGGACGTTTTCATCAGCTTTTCAATGATCATTCTCTGAATGCTATGATCTGCATGTTCATAAATGGAGAATAAATTAGATTGCAGACTAGTGGACGCAAGATGTGATGATTTAAGCGCATTAAGTGCTGAATAGGCTAGAAAAAAATCGTCTCCTGCGATGATCTCCAGCAAGCTGGTGGTGAGTTTCTTTGTCAAAATGGTTCTTGAGGTGATCCTACCCAAAACCCAAACTTTATCACTTTGATCCGGACTTTTCAAAATTAGATCAATTAAATCGGGGGATAGCTGTTTTTCCGTTTTTTGGACAACTAAATCCTGAGTGGGACCATGTACAATATTCCATAAGGTGTAAGTAGTATAAGCAGCTCCTTTCACTACCATTTCAGATATTGTTTTTGTAGTGGCTCCTGAAATTCCATCTATCGAATCTGAGGTAAGGTCTGGAATTTCTATTAATTCCTCGAAGGAAACGGCGTTTAGGGGCAAATTGGGATCGGCCAATAGGTCATTTAGTCTTTCATATTCATCTTGAGAAAATGGCTTATGGTCATGCTTGCTTAAAAACTCGCCTGGAGGTAGATCAAAACCGAGATATCGTCCGGTGATATTCCAATAAACAGAAACTTGTAGAAGACGACATTCATTATCAAAGCAGACATCTGTCACAATGTTCTTGAAGAAGTGAAGGGGAATATTACTTTCCTTACGCTGCACCAAAAAGATGGAATCTCCACTCAGGGAATCTTTATAAGCGATGACTATGGTTTGCTCTTGATCGTAGTCGCCAACGATCGTAGCTTTTTTGGAATAACTCAACTTATCATGACCTGACAAAGAGAATCCCAAAATACTCCATAAGAAAAAGCCTATAGCTATGGTGAAACAGTTGAATTTAGACACGATCATGAAGGTACAATTGCGCCATGTTCTTTTAATAATTGCTTTATGTCATTTATGGGGACTTCACTGGGTGTAATGCCTTGTTTATTAGCCAATACCGCGGTAGCAGCGGCAGCTTGCCCCATACCCATACAAGATGCTTGTACTCGCAAGGCAGAATTGGCTAATCTATCGCTGCTTACGCATCGACCTGCCACTAGAAAATTCCTGCTTCTTTGGGGAATCAAAGACCTGAGCGGAATGCTGGCCACAATATCTGGCTTCAGAAACTCCTGATAGATCGACTTTCCTTCTCTATGGAGATCAATAGGATAAAATGAATAGGATAAGCTGTCTTCAAATAACCTGCCTTCAACGTAATCTAGGCGAGTCATTTGGTAAAGACCCTCAATCCGATAGGTCTCCCTTACGGCCGTTTCAGTCTTCAGCTGTATGAGCTTTACGTTTTCGCAACCAGGAAATGATCTAAGTTCGCGGATTAAGTTCAATAGCGTTGACCTCCCTTCTTGATTAGCAATAGTATGAGATTCTGAAGTGGTGGAGTCAGCACCTGGTACATACACGTAGCTATAAGGCACGAAGGTATGTTCTCTACTCGTTCTCGTTTTTCGTTCTAGCATGTTCTGCCGTAAAACCCGATGGTATTGCTGAGGGATTTTCGACAGATCTAAAGCGTCGTAATCGTATCCCCCGATTCGAAAGACCAGTGAACCTGGCTGCGTATCTGCCTCTCTTAATACATTATAGCCAGCCATCGAAGCAATTAAAGCGTTGCCTGTACAATCAATGATTTGATCACAAATTATCTGGACTTTAGTTCCTTTGCCTACTGTTTCCACCCACCATTTTCCCTCCTTGAATTCAATCTGATGAGGTGTCTCGTAGTAACGGATATCCACGCCAGCTTCTAGGCACTTTTCTTCGGCTAATAGCGTGTACAAAGAAGGATTAACAGTGACTTGATGTTTCCAATGTCGGTCGGGTAATAGAGAAAAGTTAGGCAATTTATCGCCATTGAGTTGAACGCAATCCATAACTAGTTCCCAGCCTATTCCCCCAATGATCTGTTTGCCCCAGGCATGGAATATGCCAGGAAATGCAACGCCGCCAGTAGTCGTGGTGCCACCAAGTTGACTTCCGCTTTCAATCAGAATGGTCTGTGCGCCCGCTCGCCCCGCTTGGATAGCGGCTATAGTACCAGCAGTTCCACCACCAATCACGAGGATATCCGTCTCCAACTTTTGTTGCTTGATGAAGTAAGGTGCAACCAAAGTTTCTCCTTTAGACAGACTTGGTGCGGCCATCCCGAGTGAAAGCGCCCCCAATGATTTTAGCATTGATCTTCGCTCCAACTTATCCATATCTTTTGAGTTTTTTAAAAGGTTAGGCCAAATCCAGCCCTTGCCGCCGAAATAAGAGCCACTGAAACAAGCCACGAGCAATCATGAACACTAGGAGAGCTAACCACAGTCCATGGTTGCCATAGCTCTGCTGAAAAAGGTAGTAGGTGGCGAAGTACACTAAGATCGCCAAGAGCATACTATTCCTCATTGCCTTGGCTGCCGTCAAACCAATGAACACTCCATCCCAAATATAACAAGGCGTGCTTAATATCGGAAAGATGACCATCCAAATAAGAAAGGGGCGTGCCGCCACTAGTACATCTGCTTTATTGGTAAACAGTTGTAGAATAGGATCCCCAAGCAATCCGTAGATCAAGGCATATCCGGCAGCCAAGCCCATTCCCCACCAGAAAGAGAGGGAAATGGCTTTAGAAGTCTTAGATCGATCTGCTGCTCCCGCATATTTACCTACCAAACTCTCCGCTGCAAAGGCAAAACCATCCACTCCATAGGACATCCAATTCAGAAACTGCAGCAAGATGACATTCGCAGCCAGAATCAGTGCTCCTTCCTCCGAAGATTGACTGTAGAAAAAACCAAAGGCTAAGGTGAGACAGAAAGTGCGGAGGAATATGTCTGCGTTTAAACTCAAAAAAGCCTTTAACTCACTCCATAACAAGAGTGCTTTCTTACTGAAGTGATCCAAGAATTTGCGATAACGACCGAGGAAGAGGAATATAGCAATCAGCAATCCCATATATTGGGCCACTACAGTACCGTAGGCAACGCCCGCCGTTTCCATTCCATATTCCCGCACCAGAATCCAGCTTACCACGATATTCGTGATGTTAACAACTAAAGTGAGGATGAGTGGGAAGATTGCATTCTGCATCCCGAAAAACCAACCAAGAATCGCATAAGAGGCTAGGGTAGCTGGTGCTGCCCACACGCGTATGTAGAAGTATTCCTCTACCAGCGGGCGTTGGTCTTCCGAAATATTCAAAAGATAGATGGAGGCCTCTCCTAAAGGGTATTGTAATAGGAGGATCAATGCAGCTAAGATAAAGACCACCAGCATTCCTCTGCCCAAAGTGGTCATGATGGCTGTATCATCCTGCCGACCATAGGCTTGAGCCGTAATGCCAGTAGTGCCCATACGTAGAAAACCGAAGTTCCAGTAAATGAAATTAAATATCATGGAACCTACCCCTACTGCACCAATATGCAAGGCCGTTAAGTGGCCCATGAGCAAGGTGTCGACGGAGCTCAACAGTGGCACGGAAATATTGCTGAGAATGTTGGGCACGGCGAGTTTGAGGAGCTCTCGATTCATAGGTGTTCTTTTTGTGTTCCGATCCTTCAGGGCTGCAAAGAAAATGGAGATTCTCAATATTCTCTACAAAAAATGAGCACAGCTATCCAATTTAAGCTAAATTTGCGCCGACATGAGCGCCAATAGCGATATGAAAATAAAAGTAGGCATCTTTTTTGGCGGCCCATCTAGAGAAAGAGAAATCTCTTTCGCAGGGGGCCGGACAGTGTACGACAACCTGAACAAGGCTATTTTTGAACCAGTTCCAATCTTTGTTGATAGTTATCGAAACTTCATCCTTCTAGATTGGGCTTACATTTACAAAGGTTCTATTCGCGATTTTTTCCCACCTGTAGATAGCTTACCCGAATCCCCAAATGCTTTTCAGATTTATCAAGAAAGTTTAGGTGAATTGTCGGATGCTGAACTGGATCAGCTATTGAGCCAGATTGGGCAAAGAATCGAAGCCAGCGAATTGCCACAAATGATTAATGTAGCTTTTTTGGCGCTGCATGGTATCTACGGAGAAGATGGGCAGATACAACAGCAACTGGCAGAGCTAAAGATTCCTTACACAGGCAGTGGGATAGCGGCTAGCCAATTGGGAATGGACAAGGCCAGGCAAAAGGAGGTGATGGGCCAGAAGGGCTTCCCTTGTCCTACTGTGATTACCCTGACTAAGACAGAGTGGTTGGATCGTGGAGATAAGGATTATTTTGAAGATGCCAAAGAACAGATTGGCTTTCCAATGGTGATTCGTCCTGCCAATCAAGGTTCCTCTATTGGCGTTTCCATCATTCAGGAGTCAGAAGGAACCCGTGGCTTTCATCAAGCCATGGATCAAGCCTTTTTCCGCTGGCGCCTTCCCGTACTTAAATGGAGTGAGAAATCAGCAGAAGAGAAAATCGCCTATGTCAGAGATCTAACGGACATCAGACATGGTCTGGGCTTTCCGCTAAAGTTGAAGTATCAGGAACACGAAGCTACCTACTATCATCCCGAAACTTTGCTGAGCTACCTCAATGGACTACCTGAAGAGAGCGATGGCGTTGCCCTTCTGGAAGCGGATCAGTCAGAGGAGAAAGTAATCATAGAAGAGTTTATTGACGGTAAGGAGTTTTCTTGCATCGTGATTCGAATGGAGGATGAAAGCAGTGTTGCTTTACCACCTACGGAGATCATCAAAGGACAAGAACTTTTTGACTATCGATCTAAATACATGCCGGGCCTATCTCGCAAGCTTACACCCATAGACTTGCCGGATGCACAGATCAATGCGATACGTAAGGAGTGTGAACGATTGTTTGAAGAGCTGGACTTCCAAACCTATGCACGTATTGATGGCTTTATTACAGAAGACAACATCTTCTTAAATGACCCGAATACGACCTCGGGCATGTTGCCTTCTTCCTTCTTTTTTCACCAAGCGGCAGAGATAGGTCTGAACCCTTCTCAGTTTTTGACCTACATCATTCGCACCTCTATTCAGGAAAGAATTGGAGAAGAGCAAGAAAAGGCCTCTTACAAGGCTTTGTTGGCTGTCGTGGATGATGCCATTTCCTCCTTGCAAAACCAGCAGAAGGACCGCAAAAAGATTGGCGTCGTACTGGGCGGATATTCTGCGGAGAGGCACATTTCGGTGGAGAGTGGTCGGAATATATTTGAAAAGCTCGCTAGTTCAGAGGATTATGAAGCCATCCCTATCTTCTTGACGGGGAGTGCTGAGAATTATGAATTCTACCAACTACCTATAAACCTCCTACTCAAGGATAATGCCGATGATATCCGGGATAAGATAAAGACCTGGAAGGCGCATCCGATTATCGAGGACATCAAGCAAACTTGTCAATCCGTTACGGATAAATACGCTTCGACAGGTGTGGTTTTTGTACCAGAGCAATTGACCATAGATCAGTTGGCAAATAAGGTGGATGGCGTTTTCATCGCCTTGCATGGTAGACCTGGAGAAGATGGACAGCTCCAGCTGCAATTGGATGCTAAGGGGGTTCCTTACAACGGATCTGGCGTAAAATCGTCGAGCTTGACGATCAATAAATATAAGACGCTACAAACACTAAAGGCCAATGGCTTTAAAGTAGCCGGACAGCTACTATTGGGTAAAGCGATCTATGAATCTGATCCCAGTTCGTTTTACCAGGAGGTAGAGGCGACTTTCAGCTATCCGCTAGTAGCCAAGCCCGTAGACGATGGTTGTAGTGCGGCGGTAAAGGTGTTGAAGAATCGTGAGCACTTGGAAGCCTTCACACGCTTGATATTTCGGCCAGAAGGTACTGATGATCCAAATTCACGAGAAATATTGGAACTGCAGCCGCAGGAAGAGTTTCCTGCTAAGGGCGATATCCTTTTCGAACAACTGATTACACGGGATGAAGGTGTTCATTTCTTGGAAATCACCGGAGGGCTATTGACTCGCTATAATGAAGACGGAGAACTGATCTATGAGGTCTTTGATCCGAGTGAAACCCTATCAAGTGGTGCAGTTTTATCACTAGAAGAAAAATTCTTGGCTGGCGAAGGACAGAATATTACGCCGGCTCGCTTTGCCAGTTCCGCAGCCAATTATGAATCGGTGGCTATGCAAGTGAAAGGGGATTTGGAGAAAGCGGCTAAGATATTAAATGTGCAAGGTTATGCACGGATTGATGCTTTTGTGCGCATCTTGGCCGATGGAACAGCAGAAACACAAATTATTGAGGTCAATTCTTTGCCTGGAATGACCCCCGCAACTTGCATTTTCCATCAAGCTGCCGCAGCAGGGTATAAGCCTTATGAGTTCATTGATCGAATTTTGACCTTCGGCTTTGATAAGAAAGCAAAAGTATTGACACCGCCGGTAGCCCCAGTGGAAGTAGAAGCCCCTCTGGTAGAAGAGGAAGCTGAAGCGGAGCCGGTCAATAGCACGATCACGGATGATGCAGGGGCTAGTTATATCTCCTATACCGATTCAGCGGAAACCGATACGGCGGAGCCGAGTGCATCTACAGTAAGGGAGGAGGAAAGCTTTCTGGATAAGTTGAAAGCCATGATCGTAACGCCGGTTTGGGAATTTATAAAAGCCCCGATATTCTTGAAAAACCTAGCAGCTATACTTGGATTTATACTCCTGCTTTTCATCCTGACCACGGGTTGGTTAAAAATGTACACCGATCACAATGAATCCATTCAAGTGGAGGATTATGTAGGTATGTCCGTAGAAGAGGCAGTGCGCAAGGCAAAGAGCCGCAGCTTTAAGGTGGTGGTAGATTCGCTTTATGTGGCGGGCAATGAGCCGAACGTAATTTACAGCCAGACACCAGAGGCGTTTTCACGCGTGAAGGAGAACCGGACCATCTTTATGGTTCGCACTACGGCTAAAGGAGTGCCCATCCCCTTCAAACCCACTACAGATGATTTTCAAGGGGCAAAGTCTTATCTAGAGTCCCGTTCGATCATAGTCAACGAACCCAAAACGATTTTTAATGCTAGACGTGCGGAGGGAACGATCGTAGAAGCTACCTACAATGGCAAGACGTACCCGATCAGTCAATTGCGGAAAGAAGGTATAGAGATCTATCAAGGGGAATCTGTTGATTTTGTAGTATATACTCGGGTTTCTGATTATGTTGGTTTGCCTAATCTAGTTTGTAGAACCTTTTCAGAGGCTGAATTCTTGATCCAATCTCGCTTTCTAAAAATGGGCGTGATCCATGGTAACAAAGAAGGCTCAGCCTATGTATATAAACAGGAACCGGCTTATGTTCCTGACCAGTCCATACGCAAAGGAACGACCATTAGTTTATTCCTGACATCTAGTGAACCTGATGATTGTGAATAAACAGTAATAGTAGTCTGTCCTGCGGCGTGGCAATTTCTGCAAACCTCCTGACTCCCTCCAAGTAAGCAGGAAGTACCAGCACAACATAAAGACATAAGCGGCGTTCAGAGAGGAGAGAATAACTATTGTATCAACGAAGTAAGCATATTAATGAGAACTGTCTACTTATTATTTGCCTGCGTCTTGTTTCTAGGTAAGTTACAGGCACAGGAACTGATCCCATTGCAAAACAATAACTACTTAAGACAGCTACAGGAAACTGCTTCTAAAGACTTCCCAAAGGAAAGAGCAAATCCCAAAATGGTGTGTCCAGTAGAAGAAGACGGAATCACTTATGTGACTACTGGCGAAGAGGCGCTGATTGAGATTCCAATCGATACTTTTCTAGCCGGTGAAAGTGGTGGTTTTTTCAGATGTGATAACTGTGATCAAGCTAGTTTTGGCATTGCCAGCGTCATTGGCAATGAGCTCTCTTATTCTCCGCTAACCGGATTAGTGGGCAAAGATTTCATTCAGATAAGTTTTTGCAGCAACGCAGACCCAACTAATTGCTTTGATCAAACGATCATGCAAGTAGTAGCTCGAAGGCCTGGGCAACATGTTTTTCCCTCAACTTTTGTGCTCAACCCAGACGATGAAGTGATTGCTACAGCAGTCCCGAATTTGCCCGGACAATTGAGTTGTAGTTTTATCGATGAATGTGAAGATGGATACGAAGGACGAGATCAGCGGGTGATTCCAATAGATGATACCCGGATTTTCTATAGAGCTAGTGCTTTTGCAGGCACGGATTCCCTTTGTTTGGTCATTTGTGATGATCTGGCGATCTGTGATACCTATCATTTTAGCTTTCGGATTACCTCGGACACCTTGACCCTGCCATTTATGGATGATTTTTCCTATGCGGGGCCTTATCCCTCTAGGAGTCATTGGTTAGATCGAGAAGCTTACCTTAACAATACAATGGCAGATGGACCTCCTTCTATTGGTGTAGCCTCCTTGGATGGTCTAGATCCTCAAGGTATACCTTATGGTGGGGGAGCTGGACAAGCAGACCGCTTGACCTCCAAGTATTTGAATCTAAAAGGAGCCAATGGCGATTTGGTGTTGTCCTATTGGGTGCAGGCCCGAGGTTTGGCGGATAAACCCGAAGAAGGCGATTCCTTGATCCTAGAATTCAAAACCTTAGATGGGAAATGGATTGAGATCGAGAAGATCCCCGGCTTGCTCAATAGCGAACCGCTGACCAGTAATCTCCCTTTTGAGTTCTATGCTATCTCTGTGCCGCAGGAATACAGGTACAATGGATTTCAGTTTCGCTTTACCAATATTGCCGATCGGCGTGGGATGAATGATGTGTGGCACATTGATTATGTGCGATTAGATGCAGTACAAATTGATACTTTTATCAACGATATCGCCTTCACGGAACCCCCGCGCTCTATACTAAAGAATTACACCAGCATGCCTTGGCGACATTTCCAAGGACTGGGTGCCGACGAATTGTCTAGAGATATCTCCGTCGGTTTATATAATCATGCCAATCAAGGGCTTCTAGCAGATCCTAGCAGTTTGACCTTGCAGGAATTGACGACCAATTTGAATCCTTTCTTCGGTTCCCTAGTACTCTTGAACGGGCAGGAACGTAATGTAACGGAAAAATCTGCTTCTAACCGGACCTATTCTTTAGATGGTGATCCTGTATTTCCTGATGTGTGGGCTAATTACGCTTTGATCATGGAGGGCCCAAGTTTTGATAATGTGGTCGGACCAGTTCGGTTCAGGATGAATTATAGTCTATCTAATAGTACTCAAATCAACACGCCAGGCTTCGAAGCGATTCAACGCAATGATTTCGTTTCGCATACGACGGTTTTTGACAACCAGTTTTCCTATGATGATGGGACGGCCGAGCTGTCATTGGTTTCAGCTCCGGGCACTGACGTGGCGATGAAGTTTACGGCTGGGGTAGCGGATTCCCTACAAGCGGTGGCTATTCATCATCCTTTTGCCACGACAGTAGATGTCGAAGAACAGTTTTTCCGTCTTAAGGTGTGGATTGGTGAGTTGGATGATACGCCGGAATACCAAGCTCTCTTAAATCCGTTTTTTGCTACGAACAATTTTGATACCCTACAAGGCTTTACTACCTACCTACTCACCAATGAGGATGGTGAAGGTGAAGCCCTATATCTTCCCCCTGGAGACTTTTACGTAGGCTGGGAGCAAGCCTCTTCTTGTGATTTCAACCAATGTGTTCCAGTTGGATATGATCGCAATCAACCACAGGCTTTGAACTTTACCTTTAGGAATGCAGGTGTAGTCTGGGAGCCGATCAATCTGTTCATTCCTGGGGCCTTGATGATTCGGCCAATTGTGGGAAGTGAAAAGCCCATCTCTACGCCGGTGGAAGATATAGATAAAGGCCTGACAGAGGTTAAGTTATATCCCAACCCTGCCCGGGATCAATTGTTTGTGAAGCTGCAAGAGGCGAACTATGATGACTACGAATATACACTGTTTAGTCAGGTGGGGCAACGGCTCAAATACGGGCTTCTAGAACCAAGTATCTCTTTAGATGGTTTGATAAATGGAACCTATTTTGTGCAATTGCGCAATGTGGAAACCAATCAAATCGAAAGACGTAAACTAATCATCATAAAATAGTCATCAGATGGATATAAATGTGCAGGAATTAAAAGAAAGGCTAGACAAGGGCGAGGACGTTGTTTTGATCGATGTTCGTCAACCTAATGAGCATCAAGAATTTAATGTAGGAGGGAAATTGATTCCTCTTGGGACCGTGCCCCTGCGTATGAATGAAATCTCCGAAGATAAAGACGTGGAAGTGGTTGTGTATTGCCGTTCGGGAGGGCGTAGCGGTCAGGCCAAGCAATTCTTGATGCAAAATGGCTTTACAAATGTTCGTAATCTACAGGGCGGTATGTTGGCCTGGGTAGACGCTTTTGGTGCAACAAAGTAGTTGATTACTCACCGATAATCGGTACTCATAGATCCAGTCCCAGGTAAATGACATCTGGGACTGGATTGTTATAATAGGGCGGGATTACTTTGAATCCCAGGTCTTTATAAATGTTCACCGCTCCTTTCATTCTGGGGAGCGTGTCTAGCACCATCTGCTTGTAGCCGGCTCGGCTAGCTTCTTCTACGCATATTTCGGCCAGTTTTGTACCCAGCTGACGCCCGCGAAAGCTGGGGCGTACATACAAGCGTTTCATTTCGCACCGCCCTTTTCCCTTGCTTCTAAAGGCTATGCAGCCAGCTATACCCTCCTCTTCCTGAGCCAGGAGCATTAAGCCCTCTGGAGGACTATACATCTCCTCCATACCTCGGAATTCACCCGCATAATCCTGATAGGACAGGTCAATTCCTAGCCAGTCTACATATTCTTGAATTAATTCCCTCGCGGCGGCCCAGTGCGCAGCACTAGTAGCTACAACGATCCCCATATTGCGCTTAATTCTTTCTTTTTACAAAAGCATCAATTCCTTTAGCTTCCACTTGTGAGGCCAGCTTGTTGGCTTCCTTGGCATCAGCAAATCGACCCACCAAGGCCACTGCCAGAGATCCCCCGTTGAAGCTGGC
>ENA-UENX01000237-UENX01000237.1-marine-metagenome-genome-assembly--contig:-NODE-237-length-28447-cov-3.348807_pt1 | contig 28447 bp, 16 predicted proteins | sample MGYA00237875_ERZ529327 | MGnify/ENA primary metagenome ERZ529327 (study PRJEB26372, sample SAMN05368347) | marine metagenome | biome: cultured habitat; feature: ocean water; material: water; isolation... | reverse complement strand
ACTCTTGTACAAAGTGACCTTCCCCAACCTAGAGGATTGCATCTATGTAGGTATGATGGCTTACAGTCTTAATGGCAGTGCAGAGGTGCAGGCGGTGTTTGAGAACGTTACCCTAAGTGGAAGCGGTACCTTGGCTGGCGGACTCTTTAGTGACTCGACCTCCTTCACACCAGAAGGATTACAGGCTTGGGGTACAGCTGGAGACCTAGGCAATGGTACGATCGAAGTATTCCCGAATCCTGCCGCTAATCAAGCTCAGATTGCTCTAGATGGCTTTGCGGATGAAGCTGCTCAGTTATTCGTTCGTGATGCCTTTGGTAAGGTGGTACGACAGATTGATCTGGATTCCGCTCTAGGCGTAATAATGCCTTTGGAAGTTCAAGACCTTGCTCCGGGGGTATACCTAATCAGCTTGGTTCAAAGTGATCGATTGGTCATCAGTAAACGACTGGTGATTCAGAAATAAACTTGTTTTTCGTTTTCTTGAAGAAGGCCTGCTGGGTTATCCCAGCAGGCTTTTTCTTATCTCCCCCCTACCGCTTGATCGACTTAAATCGTGGATATACAGTACCTAACGGCACTGGAAGACAGGCTTGATTCTTGGCTAGTCATATTAGGTACCTAACGGTACCAGCAGGCCAGGCGGGGCACAATTCACATCATAAATTGCATAATCATGTCCCATCCAAATAGCTACGACAAAAGCCCTCTAGTATATTCTAGTACACTGCTACTCGGTAAGCGCTGACCTTACTTCGCAAGCACGTACAACAGGCCGCATTCATACGGCAAGCTCCGCTTGCTCGTATCCCTAAAAGCGGGCTCCTGCCCGCATTATCAACGCCATATTTGCAAGCCAAAACCGATTTACAAACTAAACAACCATTGCCAGCCCCTGCTAAACACCTCAGGTGCACCGCAAGCTCCGCTTGCCCGTGACCAAAAAAGCGGGCTCCTGCCCGCAGTATCAACGAAATACATGCAAACAGGAGCCCGCTCCCAAGCGAAGTATGAAAAACTTCCGAAGCCAATCCGACTCAGGCCAGTCTATACCTCAGAAAATTTCTAAAATCGCTATTTGTTTCCATCCGACTTAGCTTTGGCCAAAGCTGCTTCAAGCTGCTTCAGTTCTTCCTTAGCTTTCTTCAACTTTGCTTCGAGATCGGATAGAGTTTTCTTAGATTGATCGGTTTGCTGTTTATAAGCAACCAATTCTTCCTTAATCTTATTTTTCTCTGTTTCTGCCTTCTGTTTCTCTAACTTTATCTGTTCGGCCGCATCCGCTTTAACCTTAGTAATTTGCGCATTGGCATCCTGTTGGGCCTTGTAGATCAATTCACTAGCATCAGACTTTGCCTTGGTAATCTCTGCATTACTGGCTTCTCGTGCTGCTTTGGTTTCAGCTAAATATTCCGCCTTCTTTGCGTTAGCGTCCTCACGAGCCTTAGCTACCTCTTGTTGAGAATTGTCCCGTGCCTCGGTCACAGCCTTCTTGGCTTGCTCCTGGGCCATCTTAACTTCAGCTGCAGAGGCAGACTGCTGTTGAATAGCCTCTTCTTTAGCCGTTGTGATAGCGGCAAGGGATTGCTTGCGAGCCTCTGCTACATCAGCTGCGGCTTTCTCCTGCGCTGCCGCAACCTCCTCTGTCGCCTTTTCTTTGGCTTGCAATACCGTGACGGACAAACGTTCCTTTTCCTTTGCTGCTAGTTCCGCACTTTCCTTGACCTCTTGTGCTTGATTCTCTTTTAAAGTTGCCAGTTCACCAGCCAACTTTTCGCGAGTGGTCGCCAATTCAACCGCCAAAGCTTCCCTCTCCTTGACCGCATTCTCTCTAGCCTTTCGGACCGCTTCTGCCTCCTCCTTTTGAATACTGGCAATCGCCTCCGCTGATTTCTGCTTCGCCTCAGCAATTGAGGTTGCGGAATTCTCCAGCGCTTTGGATTCCTGCTCTCGTGCCACGGCAATAGCTTGCGCTGCCTTCTCCTGAGCAGATCGTACTTCGGCAGCTGCTTTCTCCTTAGCTACCTTGACCTCTTCGGCACTTAAGTTTTTCTTCTCCTGCTCTTGTTCTTTAGCCTTAGAAATGGCAGCAGCCGTTTCGGCTTGAATTTTATCCATCCGATCTTTGGCCGCAGCTTGCGCAACCTTAATCTCTTCCGCATAATTTTCTTTGGCTTCCGCACTAGCAGCATTGGCCTCCTTCACCTGTACTGCTGCTTTATCCTTAGCCGAAGTAATCTCTCCGGCAGCCTTTTCCTGGGCCAGTTTCACTTCGTTAGCGGTCTGTGCCATAACCTCCTCCTTTTTGCTTTGGGCATCGGCAATGGCTTGCTGCAAATCCGCCTGAATCTTACTTAACTCTGCATTAGCATTCTCCCTTGCAGTTTTGACTTCTGCTGCAATCTTTTCCTTCTGTGTCTGAGCTTGTGAGCGCGCCTCAGCTACTTTTGCAGCCTCTTGCTCACCGATCTCTTTGACAGAGGCAGAAGATTCCTTCTGCGCCACCTGTATGGCTTCCTGCGCCTTCTGCTGTTCAGTTTGGACTTGAGCACGGATCTGATCTATTTCTTCTGCTGCCTTCTTCTTGGCGTTGGCCACCTCGACGGTCAAATTTTCCTTTTCTTTCGTCGCATTTTCACGCAATTCCGCAATTTCAGCGGCGTTTTGCTCTGAAAGCAAGGACTTCTCCTCAGCTACCTTGCGTCGGCTCTCAGCCAGCTCCAAAGCAATTTTTTCCTTTTCTAGCGCTCCCTTTTCTCGTAGTTGAGCGATTTCCTGCGCAGCCTCCTCCTGGATTTTCAGTACTTGTGCACTGGCCGTTTCTTTACTAGCTAGCACCTCCTCTGTAGTCAAGTTCTTCTGTTTTGCCGCCTGTTCGCGAGCATCCTGAATCATTTTGCTAGTCTCTGCTCTAATACGATCCAATTCAGAGGAAGAATTCTCCCGTGCCGATGACACCTCATCAGCATATTCCAGCTTTGCCAATTCTAGTTTTTCCTTTGCGGCCTTTATCTCCGCCGAAGCCGCTTTGCGGGTAGCGGCTATCTCTTCAGCTGACTCCAACTGTGCTTTCTGAATCGCTTCATTCGCGTTCTTGCGAGCCACAGCTACGCCAGATTGGATTTCATCCATTTGCACTGCAGCATTCTGCTTGGCAGTTTGAACCTCAGCTGCAACAGCGGCTCTTGACTTTTCAATTTCGACCTGAGATTGCTTGCGCGCAGCCAGGACTTCTTCCGCAAACTGTTTCTTCTGTTCAGCGGCTCGTTCCCGAGCCAAAGTTACCTCTTGTTGTATTTGTTGTTTGGCTTGGTCTCCTTTTGCTCGTTCTGCAGCGATTTCCTTGCGAATTTGATCTTTGACTGTCTGTAATTCCTTTTTCAATTCCGCCAGTTCGTCATCATTCAACTCCTCAATGCTCGCCACTTTTTTGACCTTTGGCGAGCCTGGCGTAGCACTAATAGGCACTTTATTTTCTTCTCCTTTCTTGGGTGGGGTAAAGGTATTATCCGTTAAAACGATATCGTTCACTTTGTTTGGGTCGATGGTCTTAAGGAAGCAATTGGCCATCATCGCAAGTTCCTGCTGCCGACTTTGATTGATGGTGAACTTTCGCATCTGATTGCTGATGTTGTTCTTGATGTAGATAGTGGTAATTCCCCCTCTCGAGAACCACTCCACCGCTTTCAGATCCAGCTGTAAGGTATTCTGATGAGTCGGGGTCCCTTTTTGGCTTTGCATCTCCCCCATTCCAACAAATCGGTAACTTTTGCGGATCTGGCTTCCGTCCATAAAGATGATTTCGTCATCTTGATTAAATTCCACACCCCCCTTAGAAAAAACTTGTGCTACAATCCCCCGATCATTACTCAGCAAGGCTAGACTATAGCTATAGTTCCCTCGTACAACAAGGGTTTGCGATGCCGTCTGCAACAAGTGCGTACTACCAATCACCCGATCATCGACAATCAGGTTGGCGCATGGCTGAGCAGACAAACTTGTAATTAGGAAAAAGGAGCTAAAAAGTAGAGGAATTAGTGGACGTACTCTCATATATAAGCGCTTTAATTTACTGTAATATAACCCTTTTTGAGCTGAAATAAAATAGACCTGCATCCGTACAGGTCTTCCAAGCTGAATCTCATATAAAAAAAGATACCATACAACTTAGAAGACCCATTTTGAGATATCATTGGTCCAATTCACCTCTTGCTCTACTAAGATTAGGAAAACAAAAAATCTGCCAAATAATGTTTTTTGGCAATAAATGGTAAAAAAATATATTTATTTCTTATCTGAGGCTTAGAGAATAGTCAGTTTCAGTGCCCTAGGTCAGCAGTTGCTGTAACCTTTTAGATGGGCTAAATGAATGTTAAATGTCTTGTTAGTCCCATTTTGGGAAAGTTGCTTTACACTGGGAATGGATGGGTTTTATATAACAGTCGAGAAGTAATTCTAAGCCATAACGGCCGAATTCTGCAGCTAAGTATAAGAGAAGGTTGATTTTTTGCTTTCTGTTAGGCTCTGGTTTATCGAGAGGCAGCCAATAAATACAGTACTGCCATCCGAACTGCTACTCCATTTTCCACCTGTTGGAGAATAATAGAATGGTTTGAATCTGCTACATCACTGGTGATTTCTACCCCTCTGTTGATCGGCCCAGGATGCATAATGACGATTTCCTTATCAAGTCGATCCAGGAGGGTTTTATTTACGCCAAAATATTGTGCATATTCTCGAAGAGACGGAAAGAACTTAATGTCTTGACGCTCCAATTGAATGCGTAGAATGTTGGCCACATCACACCAGGCCAAGGCTTTTTCGATGTTGTATTCTACACCTACTCCCAACTGGTCAATATACTTAGGTATTAGAGTCGGAGGTCCACACACCTTTACTTCTGCCCCTAATTTCTGTAGACAAAAGACATTACTCAAGGCTACCCGAGAATGCAGGATATCTCCACAAATTAGCACCTTCTTACCCGCTAAATCTCCTAACTTTTCCTCCATTGAGAAGGCATCCAAGAGAGCTTGTGTGGGATGTTCATGTGTCCCGTCTCCTGCATTGACGATATTGGCATCAATATGTTGGGATAGAAAATGATGCGCTCCAGGTGCTGGATGTCGCATGACCACCATGTCGACCTTCATGGACAGAATATTATTAACCGTGTCCAATAGGGTTTCCCCCTTCTTCACAGAGGAAGTTGATGCGGAGAAATTCACCACATCAGCAGAAAGACGTTTCTCAGCTAATTCGAAAGAAATACGGGTACGTGTAGAGTTTTCGAAAAACAAATTTGCTACGGTAATATCCCGCAAAGAAGGAACCTTCTTAATGGGACGGTTGATCACCTCTTTAAAGGTTTTTGCCGTTTCAAAGATTAAGCGAATATCCCCAGGTGTAAGATATTTAATCCCTAATACATGGCGAGTACTTAATTGCTGAACCATACCCTATTCGACATCTTTTTTATGCGCATATAACAAGACCCGATCTTCCGACTGTACATCACCTTTCCATTCTACTTTCACGTAGGCTTGATCCACCGAGTCGACGGTTAGACCTACATAATCCGATTGAATCGGAAGGTGTCGATTAAACCGACGGTCAACCAAGGCTAAGAGTTCAACTCGATCAGGTCTGCCATAATGATTCAAGGCTGTCAAGGCAGCATTGATCGTACGACCGGTATACAATACATCATCTACCAGGATTACCTGATAACCATCGATCAAAAAATCCATCTGAGTGATGCTGGCCTCCAAAGGTTGAGTCCTGGTACGAAAGTCATCTCTGTAAAAGGTGATATCCAACTTTCCATAGAGAATATCTTCAATCCCAAGAATCTCTTTTAAACGTTGGCATATGCGATCCGATAGTAGAACACCACGAGGTTGTATTCCGACTATACAGCAATTTTCAAATTGATCATATCGCTCTATCAACTGGTGACAGATACGATCGATGATGATGGAAAACCGCTTTTGATCTAATATGATTCTACCTTTTTCCATGGTAAGTAAAGATAGTATTATTTTCAGAGCGTCAAGTCGTTAGCTCTAGATTTCTGAGTCTACCAAGCCGGCAAGAATGGGTGTAAGGCTACTTCTTTTGCGCCTTGGCCCAACTATCCTTTAGGCTCACCGTCAGGTTGAAAACTGGATGATCAGTTGTACTTTCTTGATCTACACAGTAATACCCTTTACGCATAAACTGTAACTGTTCTCCCGGTTTGGCATTTACTAAACCTGGTTCCACATAAACATTCCCTAAGACTTCTAATGAATTGGGATTCAGTAATTCCAGATAATCTTTGTCTTCCTCCTTTGTGGGCTCCGCTACACTAAACAAACGATCATACTGGCGTACTTCGGCCTTAGCTGCATGCTCCACAGAAACCCAGTGCAAAGTCCCTTTTGCCTTTACACCCGAGGTATCCTCTCCACTTTTACTGTCTGGATAGTAGGTACAATGTATCTCTGTAATATGTCCCGAATCATCCTTTACAAAATCTTCACAATGAAGAATATAGGCCCCCTTAAGTCGAACATTTCTACCAGGTCCCATACGGAAGAATTTCCTTGGTGGATCTTCCATAAAGTCTCCTCTTTCAATATAGATTTCTCTCGAAAAAGGTACTTCTCTAGTTCCCCCCTCTGGATCCTCTGGATTATTGTCAAGGGTAAGGTACTCTGTTTGCCCTTCCGGATAATTGGTAATTACCACTTTAACGGGATCCAAAACAGCCATCACACGATTGGCAGTCTTGTTAAGCTCATTACGAACAGCATATTCTAGCAGCTCTATTTCGATCAGATTATCCCGTTTTGCCACCCCTGCGCGACGGCAAAACTCTCTGATTGCAGCTGCAGGATAACCTCTACGGCGCATACCAGCAATCGTGGGCATACGGGGATCATCCCAGCCCGTCACATGTCCCCCATCAACCAATCTCAGGAGTTTTCGTTTACTCGTGATCATGAAAGCTACGTTCATACGAGCAAATTCAATCTGTCTTGACGGAAAGATCTCTAATTTCTCGATGAACCAATCATACAAAGGCCGATGGTGTCTAAATTCCAAAGAACAAAGTGAATGGGTAATACCTTCTATGGAATCCGACTGCCCATGCGCAAAATCATACATGGGATAAATGCACCACTCATCTCCTGTTCGGTGATGCGTCTCGTGTTTAATGCGATACAGGATAGGATCCCGCATATGCATATTTGGCGAAGACATGTCGACTTTAGCTCGTAGTACTCGAGCACCATCTTCAAATTCTCCCGCCTTCATCCGCTGAAATAGGTCAAGATTCTCTTCTATACTGCGATTCCTAAACGGGCTTTCCTTTCCGGGGGCTGTTGGTTCCCCTTTCATTTCCGCAATTTCTTCAGGTGTAGAATCATCGACATAAGCTAGTCCCTCCTTGATCAACTTAATAGCAAATTCATATAATTGCCCAAAGTAATCAGAGGCATACAACACATCTCCGTTCCATTCAAAGCCTAGCCACTTGATATCATTTTGAATATTATCTACATAGGAGGTTTTCTCCGTTGTTGGATTCGTATCATCCATACGCAGATTGGTGAGGCCTCCGTATTTCTGAGCTAACTCGAAATTCACGGTAATCGCCTTGGCGTGACCAATGTGCAAAAAGCCATTGGGTTCGGGCGGGAATCGTGTATGTACTCGTCCGGCATGTTTACCTTGACTCAAATCCTCCTCTATGATCTGTTCGATAAAATTCAGAGAAGGTTTTGTTTCTTCGAGATTACTCATAACTGATTGCAATAAAAATGATTAAATATTTTTGTATTTCTACATTCGTTCGGGCATCTCAATGCCGAGCAAGTCCATACCGTTTTTCAACACGCTACCCACCAACTTACTCAATAGCAATCGGAATGCTTTCGCTGATTCCTCTGCATCAAAGATAGAGACGTCATGCCAAAACTTGCTGTAGGATTTAGCTAGCGCATAGCAGAAGTTGGCAATACTAGAAGGATCAAGCTCAGCAGCAGCTTCCTGGATCAGATCCGGAAACTGGTACAAAGTTCGCAGGAGGTCTCGTTCAGCTGGTTCCAAGCTCTTGTATTCCTGGGCTTGCTCCCAACTCACACCTTCTCGTTCCGCTCTCTTCCCTACCCCATTAATCCGGACATAAGAGTACTGGATATAAGGTCCAGTTTGCCCTTGCAAATCCACAGATTCCTTGGGATCAAAGACCATTCGCTTCTGCGGTTGCACTTTAATGATGTGAAACTTCAATGCCGCTAGGCCTATCTTACGAAAAATGTCTTTTCGTTGTTCCTCTGTAAAGGAGCTGATTTCCGAACTATCTTTAGAAGCGGCCTCTGCCTCGGCAATCACCTCAGCCATCAGGTCATCTGCATCTACTACGGTTCCTTCTCGTGACTTCATCTTGCCAGTAGGCAAATCGACCATTCCATAGTTCAAATGGTACAAACCATCGGCATAGGGCTCACCCAATCGCTTCATGGTTTCAAAAAGTACCTGGAAGTGATAATTTTGCTCGTCTGCTACAACGTAGATCATGCGTTCTACCCCAAAATCTTGATATCGCAACTGGGCGGTACCGATATCCTGCGTCAAGTATACAGAAGTACCATCCTTTCGAAGGACAATCTTATGGTCCAGCTTTGCAGCTGTCAAATCTATCCAAACGGAGCCATCCTCTTTCTTGTAGAATACATCTTTCTTCATCCCTGCCTCGATCGTACTCTTTCCAAGCAGATAAGTATCTGATTCGTAGTAGAGTTTATCGAAAGCTACCCCAAGGTTCTCGTAGGTAGTATTAAAACCTTCGTACACCCATTCATTCATTTGTTTCCACAAGTTCACAGTCTCTTCATCTCCAGCTTCCCATCGAATCAGCATGGCTCGAGCTTCTTGCCCGATCTCACTGTACTCGTTAAAATAGGTATTCTTGTAGGCTTTGAAGAAGGCTGCTTCCCCTTGATCCTCTTTCGCTTTGTCAGCAAAGACAGCTTGACCTTTGTCAGAGGCTTGCCATTCCTTGTACTCTTCTTGGAAAGCTTGTTCAAATTTGACATAAAACTTTCCGACAAAGTGATCCCCCTTGATTCCGCTCGATGCTGGGGTCTCCCCTTCACCGAATCGCAACCAAGCCAGCATACTCTTACAGATCGCTATACCTCGATCGTTGACAATCTGCGTTCGAACCACCTCATAACCAGCAGCTTGTAGAATCTTATATGCCGACCAACCCAAGAGAATATTTCGGATATGCCCAAGGTGGAGTGGTTTATTGGTATTGGGAGAAGAATACTCTACCATCACCTTTTTACCATTCGCAGCAGCGATCCCAAATTGATCACTATCCGTAACGGTCTCCAACAGAAACTGTTGCCAGAAGGAATCGTCTATCACTAGATTCAAGAACCCCTTGATTACATTGAACTTACTAACTTGGGGAACATGATCAAGCATGTATTGTCCCAGTTCCGCCCCAATATCTTCTGGTTTTTTTCTGGCCATCTTGGTATAAGGAAACACTACCACCGTGAAGTCCCCTTCGAATTCGCTGCGGGTGGCATTCATTGAGATGGAATCTGCTGTAATGGATGCACCATACAGGGATTCGACACCCTTTACTACCCCTTCTTGAATAATACCAATGATATCCATGATTCTGATTGCTTTTTTTTAAAGTCAGCTCTAGTTCTTAGCAGCTTTTTTTACACGATTGCGACAACTGGATTATTTTGAATTTGACGGCTAAAAAAGCTGCTCTTCCATTGAGCGGCAAATATATAATTTTATAGTGATTCCACTAGATTTTGCGGCTCTTCTCCTCTTGGACAGTATCAAATAATTGCTGCGATAACGCCCCCAGGCCTGGATTCTCCAAACAGCGAAGAATCAACAGTGGGAAAGTCCATATTACCCCATAGCTAAAGGACAAGTTCCAAAAGGTATTAAGAAGCTAAACCTTATTGTCTACTAAACAGTTCCCGAATCCGGTTGAGGAGTGAAAATACTGAAGATGGTTTTGCCATAGTTCCGGACTTGAAGCAAATTTGGATGCTTGCTAAAATCATGGTTGGGATTATGCTCTAGCACTAACCAACCTCCTTCTTTTAACATCCCTTTTTCTAGAATACGATCTGGAATATCGGGAATGTTGGGTAACGGGTAAGGAGGACCGGCAAAGATATAATCGTAGGCGGAAGTGGCGTATTGGATAAACTTGAACACGTCTCCCCGGACAATCTGAATCTTATCTTCGATTTGCAGTTGCTGACTGGTCTTCTTTACAAAAGCCACACAGCCTGGGAACTTATCAACGTATGTAACGTCTGTGCACCCTCTGGAAATAAATTCATAGCTATGGCTTCCAGTTCCCCCAAAGAGATCCAGCACCTTTAGCTCGCTGATATCGAAGTTATTTTGAATGATGTTGAACAAACCTTCTTTAGCGAAATCCGTAGTGGGGCGGGTAGGCCAATTTTTGGCTGGTGGGGTAAAACGTCTTCCTTTAAATTCTCCTCCAATAATGCGCATAGGCTGTTAGAAATGCTGTTGGATACTCATTAGGTCAAAATAGAAATAAGAAGGCTGCAAGCTCAGTTTGGGTCCAAACGAAAAGGTAGCTGGCACCTTCAAGAAGTCAATTCTTTGCAAGTAGCGGAACAAGAGTCTATACACCTCCGAATCCTTGACTAGTTGCCCAGACAAATACAGCGGCACGTCTTTCGGATCCAAGTTGTAGGATTTAAAGACTAGCAATACATAGTAGAGAAAGTCTCTTGCCGATTGATAGGTAAAATGGTTGGCGTATTGCAAAAGGGTTCCATCAAAAAGAAAGAGATAAATCTTCCGGGAACGAACGTGGCAGAAGAGATGCGCACCTTTCTGGGTGGCTGCATGAGGCCGCAAGGCATCAAGAAAGGCCGTGTAAAGATGAACCTTCCTGGCTGCTTGGAAGTGCTTGCTAATCACCTGAGTTTTTGGGTCCAAGGCGTAGACCAACTTAGCAGATAAATGATGTAAATCTTCCGCTACAACTTCTGCATTTACTGATAATTCCGTCAGTTGCTCTAGGTAAGTCTTATTCTTGGTTGGATTGTAGAGTCGCTCGGGGAGGATGGTAGCTTGTAATCCAATTAGTCCTAATTGAGTGCTACTATAGGATAGCTTTAAGAGCGAATCATCCTTGACAATCTTTTGCATGGCGCGCTGCCTTCTAGGCAGGCTAGCCCCTTCTTCCAGGGCATATTCTTTGAGAACCTGAATATGGCGTCTTTTATCAACCACCATATAGGTAAAGCTGTCCACCCCTGCCAGGATGGACAGCTCCAGATCCTTTGCCTGAGATTTGGCAAAAGTATCTTCAACGATCTCAAATTTGATCATTCCCAGTTACCAGACAAATTGGGTGCGTTCATGTTACCAAACTTGATTGGCTTGTTTGGATCATATCCTTGATCATACTTAGCAAATCGCTTGTCTTTGTATTTCCCCATGAATACTCTACGAGGAATACCTACTTCTACAACATTTACCGTCGTCTTTTGGTAAGTGATTGTATCAGCAGCAATTTCAAACTTTACACCGCCACCATAAGGGACAATTGATAGGGAATCTAAGTTGATACCCAAAGTTTGAATAGAGTCGATCGCAGGAGAAAGGATAGTATCGTATACGATTTCTCCAGTAAAGTTAGGATCATCAGGGTCACCGATCACCTTCACTACAGCGAAACTATCAGTCATCAAGGTCTCTCTCAAGGAGTCAAAAGTAGGAGAAAAACCACCTTTGATACTGCGGAACAAATCCTGAGCAGTACGAACTTCCATCAAGCGCTCAACTACAGCTCGCTCACGTTTTTCCTTTTCTGCCTTAAATGCGATAGGTTCCTGAATGCTGCTAATTAATGTCCAGACCAACCCGATTACTACGGCAGCAAGAAGCAAATTAATAAGTAATCTCATTTTTTCGGTTTGTTTTGATGCAATGATAATAATTTTTCGTTAAAAGATTTGAACAAGAAGCTATTTTTGCGATCCTATGCAAATAAACATTTTAGCAATCGAATCTTCCTGTGATGACACTTCTGCTGCCGTCATTCAGGATGGACAAGTTTTAAGTAATTGTGTAGCCAATCAGGAGGCTCATAGACTGTATGGAGGTGTGGTTCCTGAGGTAGCGTCCCGAGCACACCAGGCCAACATCATTCCCGTGGTGGAATTAGCCTTGAAAAAAGCCGGTGTACATAAGGAAGAATTAAGTGCCATTGCCTTTACCAAAGGGCCAGGATTAATCGGTTCTTTGATGGTAGGTGTATCCTTTGGCAAGGCTATGGCGCTAAGCCTCGATATTCCTCTAATCGAGGTGCATCATATGAAGGCTCATGTTATGGCTCACTTTGCCGAGACACCGCATCCGGACTTCCCTTTCCTTTGTTTGACAGTCTCCGGCGGGCATACCCAGATCGTCAAAATCACTAGCCATTTAGACATGGCCATCCTTGGTCAGACCATAGATGACGCGGCAGGAGAAGCATTCGACAAGACAGGAAAAATCCTGGGATTAGAATATCCAGCAGGTCCGATCATTGATCGCTTGGCTCAAGAAGGAGAAGCAAAATTCAGCTTTTCTGAGCCGAAGATCCCCGGCTTAGACTTTAGCTTTAGTGGATTGAAAACAGCCATTTTGTATTTCCTAAAGAAACAAATCAAGGAGCGGCCTGACTTTCTTCAAGAAGAAATGCCACATATCTGTGCCTCGGTCCAGGATCGGATTGTAAGCATCTTGATGAATAAAGTAAAGATGGCAGTAGACCAGACTGGGATAAAAACCGTTGCCATTGCAGGGGGTGTATCCGCCAATAGCGGGCTTCGGAAGGCCTTGACACAAACAGGTGAGGAACTGGGTTGGCAGACCTTCATTCCAAAATTCGAATATTGCACTGATAATGCCGCTATGATCGGCGTAACCGCCTACTACAAATATTTAGCAGGACAATTTAGCAATCAAGCGGTAGCTCCTGTTGCACGATGGAGCATGTAAAGACTGAGCAAAATGACAAGGCACCAGACCTTTGCGGATCTGATGCCTCGTATGGTGGCTTTATGTAAGCCTTATATAAATCTCTAGACTAGAAGTCAGAGATAAGCTTCTTCTTCATTTCTGAAAACTCTTCCTCGGTAATAATACCTTGAGCTTTCAATTCTCCCAACTCTTTGAGCTTTGCTAAGACATCCTCTTTGGTTGGAGCTGCCTCACCGACTGGTTCTGCTTCGGTGGTGGTTTCAGTAACTGGTTCCCCAGCTTCTTGCTGCTCATCTTGCTCCTTCTTGAGGTCTTCAGCTACCTTTTTGCCTTTCTCGAATTTCTCTTTGAAGACTTTCTTCAGTCTTTCCGTATCAAAATCCAAGATGGTACCGCCCATATCAAAGTGCTTTTTAAACACTTCGCCCAGCGCGTAGGTGGAAGCGCCATTGAATACGGAGATGGTCACACCTCCGATGATCGTTCCTAAGCCAGGGATGAGTTTCACCACACTTCTGGCACCAGCTCTAGCCAAAATAGAACTGGTCAAGGAGGTAACGATGGCCTTACCTTGCGTTTCAGAGAATTCAAGATCGTATACTCGGCACAGCTGCCGAATCATGTCCATTTGTACCGCAGTGGCAGCAAAAACGTCGGCAATTGGAACAGGAATAAAGCCCGTGCCCATCGCCCAGATCACGTGATTACGAATCACCGTATCAGCGTGTTTTGACTTGCTGCTTTTTTCACTACCCATAATCGTCTTTTTTACTTGTTTAGTTGCAAACTTCCAAATTTGCTTCTTCATATTTTTCAAATTACTAATCTTCTTCAATTTAACACTTTAGCCGCAGTTTTGCTTTCTTTTCTCGACAATTCTCCTCTGTTTTAGGATTAATGGCTATTAGATCAACGTTTAATTTCAACTTTGATCCCTTCCGAATGACTCGTAAATTCCGGCGCATACATACTTTGTATGGTCGTCACGCCATTGCTAAATTGGCCCTCATGCACCACTCGTAGCGGATACTCGAATACATACGTTCCCTTTGGCAGATAGTCAAAGAAAAAGTGAGTTGCTACATCTTTCGTACTCTCATAATAGCCAAGTCCATCCTGCCATTTATAACGGCTCAACACATTGATAGGCTCTAAGCCACTGGCCCGCATATCTTTCATATGAATGTACTCCATATCTCTATCCACCTTCAATTCAATGCGAACTTTGATCTTGTCTCCGGGTTTGAGTTGCCCATTTTCACCAATTGCGGTCAGTACTTCCCCATTATCATCATAACCTATCTTAAATAGCTCCTTTTGCAATTTTAAAGGCGTTTCTTCAAAGGTTTTTATCGCATCTAGATCTTCGAAGTATTGCCAATATAAACCGCCCCAGACTATATGTTCATTCTGGTTTTTCACTTTTACAGTAGCATAATCCTTCGATATCTTCTCAGGCGCAAAATCTACCTTGTAATATCCTACCCCTGGAGTTTGCTCCTCCTGTGCTTTCTGTATGGATGCCTGATAGGCCTTTTTAGGCGCTTTCGGAAAGGTTATTTTCACGTCCTTGGTCTCTCCCAACCAATTCTGACCATAGCCTAGTAGACCATAAATGGCTGAAGCAGTAGCTTTTGTTGTTTTCCAATGATTCGTTTGCTTATTCTTCAGCAACCAAATCTTCATCTCATCAACTACTACCATATCATTGGCCACTTCCGCAAAGGCCTCTAGGAGCAAGACATGGGTTTCGATCGGAAGATCATGCCAGAACCAACCTCGGTTGTATTTCCAATACATGCCCAATTCCTTGCTTTTGATGGCCCGCTCCTCCAAGGAACGAATGATGTCCATGGCTGCTCCATGTTCACCATAACGATGCAATGCTAAGGCTATCATCCCTTGCTGATACAGGCCTCTGTTCACCCAATGCTTCTTCGCCTGGTCTAGGTAGTACCCAAGCGCCTCTTCTTGATTACCCGCTTCATCTTTCAGCGCAAAGAGCGAACGAGTGTACAAGTAATGAATCACAATACTGGTCAGGTGATCAGCGTCTAACTTCGTCGTCCCATTTTGAATCTTCTTCTGTAAATCATCAAAGTGGGTCTGAAATGCTCTATCTATAAACTCTAGGCTATTCGTGGTGATAGCGGAAAGGTCTTGGTCATTGCTAGCCTCCAGGACTTGTAAATGCTCCAAATGTCCGATGCCTTCCAGCAGATATTGCGTGATATACCAGCTATCTCGCCCTCCTGGGAACCAGCTAAAGCCCCCATTGGCAGATTGTCGATCCACCAATTGCTGCACCACTTTGTCTTGCTCCTTTTTCATTCTTCCGAGATCGAATAACAGGGCAATATTCTTCCTCTGCTGCTCTTCACTCTGCGCATCAAGTACCCAAGGCGTTTCTTCCAGGAGCAACTGCTTCAGATCTTCATTCTTGGCTAGTGCACTTTCAAAGACTTCTGCGGAACTCCATTCCTCAAACATGCCTTCAATGGCTGGCTGTTGTTCGACAATTCCTGCGGCTAAGGTATTGGCATAAAATCGGTTGAAAATTTGCTCCGTGCATTCATACGGATATTCCATCAAATACGGCAAAGATTGCACGGCATACCAGGCTGGATTGCTCGTAAATTCGAGGCTTAGGGCGTGATGTGTCAGCGTCTTGGAGTCTCCTGAACGCTTCAAAGATTCAAAGGTAAAAGTCCTGGCTTCTTCGGAGCGCAAAGGCAAAGTAATAGCTTCGGTCACCAACATACGATTACTTAGGACCGGGATCACACTTTCCTCTCCGTCTGCAAAGTTTCCTGCCTTAGCTGTCACTCGATGAACTACAGCAGCCATGCCGTTGGCGGGAACCTTCAATCTCCAACTAACCAAAGCCGACTGCCCCGCTTTGACATCAAAAGCTCTGTCGACGCCTTCGAGGTCGAATGATTTATCTACAGGCTGTCGGCTAGAAGCATCAAAAAGATTCAACTGTGCGACTCCGCTTAAATCTTCTTCCGAGAGGTTTGAAACTTTAGCAGTATAGATGATCTCGTCTGTTTCTCTAAGGAATCGAGGAGGGTTAGGTAATACCATTAACTCCTTCTGAGTCTGAACCATTTTGGTGCTACTGCCAATCTTCAAGTCTTTAGTATGAGCAAACAAGAGGAATTTCCACTTCGTCAAAGCCTCATTCATTTTAAACTGAATGACTACATTCCCATCTTCATCTGTCCGAAGATCAGGCATAAAGAAGACGGTTTCCTTCAGATTTGTCCTAACGGCAGGCTCTTCCGCCACCTCTGGTTCTTCTGTACCAAATGCCGCCACTCTCACTTCTCCTGGCGCAGGCGGCGGCGGTGGAGGTGGTGCCTCGTTCATTTCCATGTCTGCGGCGACGACCCCTTCTTCATAGGAATAAGGCGTGACTGCAGTAGCGGAATAGGTAGCTGGCGCTGCGCTCTTAGACATACTGCGCGCAATCATAGGAGATTCCACAAAACCAAACCAATTGAGTCGCTCATAGAATCTAACCGGTGCTTGCTGCATGCGATTCCGCTCCCGCCCGACTGAGATGCTAGAAGCATCCCCAAAACCGGAAGGATTCCAATACGATCGACCATAGAAACGGTAAGAATGTGGTAGATAGGACCAGCTATTATTGGAGAACTCGTCTAAGGAAGCATCATACATCGCCGCAGCAACTTCGGCGGCAACGGCCTCTTTCTTTGGCCCTTTCACCACAATCTTCCAGACCTCATCCTGACCAGGGCGAAGTTTATCCCGAAAAGTATGGTATTCTATCTCCAGTTCTTTGTTGCTCCATGGAATGGTCACATTCTGATCAAATTGAAAAACTCGATTTTGTCTCACCGTCACACCTTTGAAGTGCAGATTGCCACGATCCGATTCTTCTACTTGATAGGAATAGCTGCCCCATGGACTCGCTTTCACCCAAGACCTCGTTATCTCATCCTTTTGTTGTCTTTCAAAGAAGACAGACATCCCTTCAAAACCTGTGGCCAGCTGAACCTTGATTTCCTCCCCTGGCTCATACGCTGGTTTATCGAAGGTATTCCAGATACTTAGATCTTTAGGCAAGGCCTTGGTCTCTTTATCATAGATGAAGAAAGCTTGGCTTGTTTCAATCTTATTCCCAGCTTTGTCTACTACGGTGAAAACCGCCAAATAATGACCAACAGCCCAATCTTTCACACCAATCTTCCAGTTCTTTTGTTTCCCAGAGTTTACCTTTTGGGTGAGACTTGCCGCTTTCCTTGGCCAGTCATTTTTAGATTTCGGCTTACCAAAGCTAAAGTGAGGGAACTGTTTTCTAAATTGGGACTCCTTTAGTACATGCTGATCTGGAACCTCCCAATAACGGTCTAGAAGCGGCTGGGAAGGTTCTTCCAAAGGGAAGATCTCTAGCGCTCCACCCGCAGCTTGAAATTGGCCATCTAGATTTCTAGTATCGATGGCAACGCTAAGGGAATCTCCTCTATCGGTAGCATCCGGCAGCTTTACAGAAGTTTCAAAACCGAGGTAGGCCAGTTTGATGTTTTTTGAAGCAGAATGAGTTTCTCCACTGATATCGGTTACATCGGCTGTGATCTTAAAAATAAAGGCGGGCTTATCCTTCTTATCAATGCTAGGATCAGCAGTCGCCTTAAATCTAAGTACGAAGTTTCCTTCCGAATCCGTCTGAGCTTCTCCCTGAGCAATCTCTTGCTGTTCGCCACTTTTAGGAAAATACCGGTCATAATAATACCAGGGTATCCAAGGATAATTTACCTCTCGTACTACTCGAAAATTAACTGTGGCACCATCGATGGCATTCCCAGCGAATCCCATGGCATTTCCTTGTACACTGATTTCATCTCCAAGATTGAAGGCTTGTGTCAAGGGTTGGAAAGAGGTAGAGAATTTCGGCCGCTTATATTCTTCCACTCTAAAAGAAGTGCTGCCGTACTCAGATGCTATTGTCATCCGTCCTAACAAACCTGTTGAAGGAGCTTCAAATTGCCCATTTACTGTACCATATTCATTGGTTGTTAAGGTCAATTTCTTAACATCCTGGTAATTCACATCCTTAAAAACTACTTCAATAGGCTCGTTGGCGGCTACTTTTAATTCTTGTTCCCCTTCCTCTATCACTAGTCCTTTGAAGTAAACGGGTTGCCCAGGCCGATAAATAGCCCGGTCTAAAAAGAACTGCATTCGGAGCTTGCGGTCGTCTTTCTCTATGGCTCTCACTATTCTCGGCTGCTCATAGTTATAATGTCCCTGATCACTCAAGAAAAGGCGGTCTTCCCCCTTTTCTAAGGCGATAAAGTAACGCCCCCGAAAATCAATATCCAAAGCACAAAGTCCTTCAGCATTGGAATAAGTTTGCTGCCTGAACTTTCTTTCTGATTTTTTCTTTTTGCGATTGTACTCATAGGTATAAATGGACACTTTTACACCCTCAACTGGTCCTCCCAGCTTTCGATCAACCACCAACAAATTAGCGGAGGCTCCAGACTGATGCAGGTAGGACAATTGTGACACCCTAATGGGTATAGCTTGTACACTTCCTTTATTCACATCAAATCGCCGATTGTTAGAAAGCACTATGGCATAGTTTCCGAAAGGCAAAGGAGGTATGGCACCTTCTACACTGTGTGATTGATAATCCCCTGGATCCGGTAATTCATAGGACCATGATTTAAAAGCTCTTGTCTTGGCTAAGCTGCGCACATATTCCTGATAATCCTCTGGCGTTTCTTCTTGCAAAACCTTTACCACTTTCAGGTAGACTTTACTGGCATTGCGATACTTCATCCGGAACAAGCCGGACTCTCCAGGCAAATACACCTTTTCTGCGGTGGCCTCCAAGCGCGAGATCTCGATATTCCCCTTGAGTGACTTCGCCCGTTTAGCAGCATAGGAGCCCTTTTCCCGTTCAATGATTTGCTCGCACAATTGCACGGCTTGCTTTAATTCCCATTGATGAACATCATTGGTTCCTGCTATATATTTGTTTCCCTGTATATAATGGAAGTCGGCGATGGCTATACTTATTTCCCCCCAAACAGAGTGTCGATCATATTTCTTCTGAAGTGCCTGTAAAGACTTAAGGTAGAGCTTCTCGGATTCATCGATAACCGAGTAAGATTGAGCAAATTTCAAGCGCTTCAAATCCGCATCCACCAGAGCAGGTACTTCTTTACGATCTAGCTGAGCACCTAGCACTTCCTGAAAAACGCGCAAAGCCTGATATTTATAGGCTTGTTCATCTGGAGACTGGAAGGTATGCGTGGAAAAAGTCTTGGCATCTGCAAAAAGGGCAGGGTCATTTAGAAGAAAAGGTTCTTTTGGCTGCGCCAAGTAGTTACGATCATTCATAAAATGATCAATGGCTCGATGAGCCAAGAAATCGTAAACCGAAGGACGTAATCCCCGATCCTCCTTACCTTCCCTCAATACAGCTTGAAAAAGTGAAGAGGGAAGAGAGAGTAACTTATCTTTCTGTTCTAGTGAGGCCAGATAGTGCTCTGTGCTAGCTCTCACGAATTGATCAATAGACCAGAGGTTTATATCGGAGGCTTCGCCCTCTTCTTGCACCTCCGTTCTATTTCTAATCCGCCAATATCGCTGTGACAACTCCGTCTGATAGATGTTTCCAAGAATGGAATGGATTAGCTGTTTGGCGGGGAAAAGCACTTGACTAACTTCATCCTCTAATAAGGTGATACTTGCCAAACGGCCATTTTCTTGGGTATCTTCAATGTATTTGGCTTTGTGTAGAAGGGCTTTAACTAATTGAGAAGGGTTATTTTCCGCTCTAGCTTTCTCAACGATTTTTTCTACGATGCTTAAAGCAGATTTGGGCAATCTCTTTTTCTCGAAGGAGGTGACTTGCTCCCAATCCGCCTGATAAGAGGCGCTACTAAACTTAGACATATCTACTTTGGTTTGGGCATTGATCGTGGGGCTCAATAAGATTGATAAAATCAACACCACACTCGGGATTATAGCTTTCATCCTAGTTGGTTTAATGAATACCATGTTCTGACTCTATAGCAAATAATGCCGGTTTACTGATAATCATGAACAAAAGTAAAAGGGTAAAGCCTCGACAAGGCCTCTATAACAGTAAACAGCATGAGTTGACAAAAAAGTATAAAAACAGGTAGATTATTCTTGAGATTTCGAGCTTAAACAGCGGAAGGATAGGGATATTGGCGGATGTCCACCTCAGAATCTAGGCTTGTTCCTTCTAGTAGATGGCTCACTAAGTGGGCCGCCCAAAATGGCCCTAAAGAAGCTCCTTTTGTACCTAAGCCATTAAAAATCACCAATCGGTTCTGCTCTGGATGATGACCTAGAAATGGCCGTCGATGCTTTACGGTTGGACGGATAGCAGAATGATGCGCTATAATTTCGAAGTCAAGCTTTAAGAATGCCTTTAACTTCTCTTCTAACTCTGCTAAACCTTCGGCGGTAGGTTCTTCGTGATCAAACCAATTCGTATTCGTGGTACCAATCCAATAATTGCCGTTCTGTAAGGGTACGATAAAGAGCTTGCGCTTAATGATTCGGTCGAAGTTTGCTCCCGGGATTGCCACCTCCATGATCTCCCCCTTTGCCCCCCGAAAGGGCAAATAATTGAAATAGGGATTTTGCTTGCCCCAACTACCTTCACAAAAAATGACTTTTTCAGCTTCTATACCCTCCCATTTCACTATATCGTCCCTAATTTCTAAGGCTTCCATGTCCAACTGAGTGATGGTATATTCTCCTCGTTTTTGCCAATGCTGCCGGAAGTGTGCGATGAAAGCAGGAATATCTAAACGTGCGGTGTGTAAGGTCTGTCCATAACTAAAGTCGGGATGCAGGCGATCCGCATAGGTCCCCAGGTCTGCTTCTCCGCTCATGTACTTTTCGTAAGCGGGATCAGTAATCCTAAGCATCCAGTTATTCCTATCCTTCTGGTCGTAGAGGGTTCTAATCAAGGGCATTTGGTGGAAAACCTGAATATCAAATTCTCTTTCTATTTCGCTGTACATAGTATGAGCGAAGGGTAAAAGATCTTCTATTCTCCAGGACTTAACATATCTTCTTCCAGTGACTGGGTTGATAATGCCTGCTGCATGTTTCGAAGAAGATCGAGGAGAATCATTGTCTAAAACGTGAATCCGCTTACCTGCCTTTTGCAGCAGATAGCCCATTAAAGTCCCAGCGATTCCTTGCCCAACAATTAGATAATCAACCAAACTCTTTTTTGCTTGCAAGATAGATAGTAAAAACTAATTTTTGGGGATATCCTTAGCATCTCGTACCAAGGGGCGGCCTTCCTCAAAATCATACAGGGTTAACTGTCGTAAATCATAGTAGGCCAACCAAAAATTACGTAGAGCTTGAATGTAGGCTTGACGTCCAGCGGCTTCTTCTTGAATAGCGATGTTGAAATCCGTGACCTGGATCTTGCCAATTCTATACCTGGACCTAGTCAAGTTCAATCGCTTCTGTGATACATCGTAGGATCTCAAGGCAAGGTTTACTTGGTCTCTGACAAGGTCGAATTGTTGGACTTTCACCAGAATTTCACGTTCAAAATTTACTCGATCCTGACTAACTTCCAACTCCGTTAAGTCTTGATTGGATTCAGCGATTTTGAGGCGTGACTTAGATTTACCCCAGTCAGCAATCGGCATTGATAATCCTAAGGTGACTCTTTCCTGATCTAAGAGGTTCCGAAAAGCATCCGATAAATCTTTGGACGTTTGAGATAGACCAAAAGAGAGCGACAGGTCAAGACTAGGGCGATTGTTGGCCTTCGCAAAAGCTACCTGTTGATTACTCTCTTCCAAGCGACGAGCAAAAGTCGTCATATCAGATCGATTTTTCTTGGCATAGGCCAAAGCTGTTTGTCCATCAATTTGTACCTGCGGCAAATCACTCGGTGGCTTCAACCTAAAGGCAACGGCCTTCTGAATACCTAGAAAGTTCCTTAGTTCTTCGGTACTTGTTTGCAGGCTCAACTGGCTAGCCGCCAGGTCCGCATTGGCACGCATGGCGCTGAGTTCGATTTGCAATAGCTCCGTCTCAGCAATTCGTCCCACCTCAAAGCGACCTTGCGAAATGGTATATAGAGTATCGGCATTGGTTTTATCTCTGATCGCTGCCTGCAAGTTAAGCTGAGCGAACAGTACATCAAAGAACAAGTTAGCTGCCTGATAGGCTACTTGTTCCATGTCTTCTGAGTAAGCTTTGCTGGCTTCCTCAAAAACCAAGGGTTGAATCCGTTTATCCCACTTGAGTTCATTAAACCCAAAAAGCGGCTGATTATAGCCCAAAAAGAAGGGATTGGAAAGGTATGAATTTTGTCTATCCGTAAAGTCATTGGGGAAAATATCGATGCGTTCTAGTCCAGTCCCTGCAAAGATTCTCCCTCCAGTGGCTGTAATACCTTGTTGCAAGGTAACGCGTACGTTATTGTTCATAAAGGATCGTTCCAAGAAATTCACGGTACCATCAGGAAGGTCGATCTGATCAATGGCCCGGTTGAGATTTGGGAGCGTAGCATTCAGCACGATCTGTGGCCGATAGTCCGCTAAAAATGACTGATAGCGCCAAAAATCGTTCTTAAAAGCCGTTTTGGCTATCAACACATCTGGGGCATCACTTTGGGCCAGTCGAATGGTTCCTTTCAAGTCGAGATACAAGGTATCCCCCTGACTCCAACTCATTACCTGACTTCCCATTAAAATAGCCGCCACTAGGCAAGCAAAGCGCAAGTTCATAAACCTTTTGTGTTTTGATGGTTAAAGATGGTTCTCATAGAAAAATCGCCACAGGCATAGACTAATCGGAGCGGAGCGCCTTGATAGGATCTTGCATCGCGGCTTTTCGTGCCGGGAACAAACCAAAGATCAAACCAATGGTCGCAGCCACTCCAAAGGACAAAATAATGGACCAGGCAGATACTACCGTTGGAATATCAGCCGACGATGCGATAGCTTTGGCTGAGAGAATACCTAAGGCCACCCCGATCACTCCGCCGAGCAAACTGATAATTACGGCTTCAAACAAAAACTGCAGGATGATATCTTGCCGATTGGCCCCCAAAGAGCGCCTTACCCCGATTTCCTTTATTCGCTCCAAGACAGAAGCCAACATAATATTCATAATACCGATACCTCCGACCAGAAGGGAAATTCCAGCAATCACAGCCAAGACCAAGTTGAAAGTATCTTGTGTTTTCTGCTCTTGTTCCAACAGCAGTTCCGGAACTTCTATTTCAAAATCGATAATATTGTTGTGCCGTCTTTTTAATATTCGAGCCATTACTGCTGCTGTGGCCTTCATCTGTTTTGAGTTTCCCACCCGAATCACTGCCCGATCTAACTGATGATAATTTTCCACTTCTGAGTTATTCCCGCGGTTGTTTCGGGCAAAGCGGTTCTTACCCATTCTGGCACGGTTCTTAAACCGCAGCAAGGAGGTAGTCACCGGCACATATACATCTGAATTGTAGTCTCTTATCCCTAGATTATCCAAACTCTCTTTGCTGGCTTGCCGTTTCTGTAATACCCCTATAACTCGCAACCAGGTATTTCCACACTTGATCTGTTTGCCTATTGGATTCTCATCCTTGAAAAACTTGAGTTGGATATTTTTGCCAATAATACAAACTGGTTTACCACCTTCTAGATGGGTCTGATGGAAGTATTCACCTGATTCTAACCGCAACTGGTTTAGGTCAAAAAAGTGGTTGTTAACACCAATACATTTGGCCTTCTGCAATTGAGCAGATTGAATAACGTTGGTAGGCAAAACAATTTCAGGACTAACACTTTCAATGTCTGGTAAGATGCTTTCTAAGGCATGAAGATCCTCTAATGTCAAACCGGGAGAAAATGGTTTCTTTTCTTTCTGGTTACCAACCGCGGCTCCCTCCTCACTTTGCCCTTCTTCATCCTCCCCTCCCTGCCCAGACATCTTGGCTGTCAACACAATATTGTTAGTTCCAATCAATTTCATTTGTTCCAAAATGGCTTGCTTCGCCCCGCTACCGATGGCCAGCATAGCAATGACGGCAGCCACGCCAAATATGATTCCCAGGGCCGTCAAAAAGGAGCGGAGTTTATTGGCATTGATTCCCTCGATTGCCAGATAAAAGTTAAAGAGGTACCTTTTCATGATCTGTTTTTAGAAGAAGGGGTATCGAAAAATGGATAGGCAATACTTAGCCAAACGGAGCTGCTTGCTACTGTAATGCAGTAGGATCAGCCCCTCAGGACACTGAGGGGTAGAAACAGCTTTCTATTTGTCTAATTGATGATGATAATGCCGCCACCACCGCCATCAGAAGAAGGAGAAGGCATATCTACACCTTCCATTTTCTTTCTACGTTCCATGGCTTGGGCTTCTCTGGCACGTTTCGCCTCTTCTTGTTTCTGGCGAATCTCATCTTTAATGGCTTGATCTATCGGAATAAATGTAAGAGAGGATTTATTGTTAGGCTCCGTTAGTTGAATGGCATCACCAGCAGCTAGGCCATGTTCCACAACGATCATATCGTCATTGCTCAAACCTGTGATGACCTCCTGTTTAACCAGAGTATTCCCATCCCTTTTATAGACGAAGGAAAGGCTATCACTAAACAGCGCTTCCAAGGGAATATGCGTTACCGTTTCCAGCACATTGGTTACGATTTCATTGCTAGTTGTCATAGCAGGTCGCATGATAGAATCGACTTCATTTACCTGTACAATCACTTCGAACACCTTGGCATCATAACCCCGGAGTTGCTCACCAATATTAGCGACCTTCAACACAGATCCTGTATATTTTCGATCAGGGAATGCATCAACTTTGATTGTCACATCCTGTCCTACCTGGACCTTGCTGATATCTACTTCATTCACATAAGTCTTGGAAATCATGTCAGTAAGATCGGGCAGTTCCGCCACTACAGGATCCCAGGCCGATATTCGACTCCCTGGCTCCTTTTTCCCATTCCAGGTCCTCGCGTAGATCACCATTCCAGTCTTCGGCGCGAAAATGTTGAAATCATTGGAGAGGTCTAGGTATTTCTGGAGCTGTTGCTGATTCTGTCGCAGAAGGGTATTGATTTCTTGAATCTTGGCCACAGCCTGCTGCTGCTTTAAGTCGTATTTAGTCAGTAGCTGCTTGTAATCTCTTTCTGTCTGTTCCAGATCCAGTTCAGCCCTTTGAATCACAGATTGAGGTTCGTATTTGCTTTGTTCTACCTCAAGCAGCTTTTGTTTTTTCGTGAAATTGAGATTGACAATCTCATCTCGAAGCGCCCTCAGGTCGATGGCGGTATCGATCTTGGCCTGTTCTAATTGAGTCTGAACCTTATCCAGTTCAGTTTGGACATTGCTCATCTTACCCGCCAATTCTGTACGGTCCAAGGAAGCCACAAAATCTCCTTCGTTGACGATGGTACCTTCCGGAACGAGATTAGATAAGGTAGTTTCGTAGATGCCAGCTGGCCGCATCCCCTGCGGAGCTCTAATCTTTACAGACTTTTTGGCATTCAATTCTCCAGTCCCGGTCACTGTGATCTCCATTGGACCATCAGCCACGGTAAAGATTAGATCTTCAACTTGCTGCTCAGCAGTGGAGGATCCGCAAGATTGAAAAATAAGCAATAGGGAAAATAAGTACAAGGCAGGGAAAAAGGCGTTTGAGCGCACCATGGTAGTCGAGTTTAGTTCAAGTTGGTAAATCTTTGGACATCTGCTAGATATGATAGAGAACGGCTCTAGCCCATGCCAAATTATGTCCAAGGATGCCTTAACATTTATCCAATGCAGGATAATTCGGTTTAGGAAATCAAGTTTCTGTTCCTTTATAATGCACAGCCGGTTCAAAAGTTACAAACTTTTGAAATCCGCTTCGATTCTAAGGATGCCATCGGTTCCAAAATAGTTGCATGAAGGAGAACTTAAATTTTCTAATTTTTTTTCTTTGGGGGTAAGAATTTCTCTTTCAACGAGTTTTATCGGGAGTTATGGATTACCAAAAAAAAAATATGCTGAAACTGGCTCTTCCCATTTTCTAGTCTGGCTTTTTTTTCTCAACTTTGTATTCCCTCTCAAAATAAGCTACACTATCTAGCAATCGTCATACAGGACCCTCAACAAAACTTCTACGTTGCCCTGTTTGTTTTTGAGATTTAGACCTAACTTACTGATACTCTTGCGATTCCCTTTATAGGGCTCATTATTTATTTGTTTAGCTTGACAGTATAATTTGTCTGGAGAATGTTAAGAAATCATGCTACAGTATGGGACAACTGTCTGCAAACGATCCGCAGGAGCGTAAATTTGCAGAGCTTCAGAACTTGGTTCGAACCCATTAAACCCGTTCGCTTGGAAAACAACGCTTTAACCATCCAAGTGCCTAACAAATTCTTTTACGAATGGTTAGAGGAACACTACGTTTCTCTACTTAAAACTACGATCCGTAATGAACTAGGTGACAAAGGGCGTTTAGAATATCAGATCTTGATGAGCAATGGCCGTAAAAAGGCAAAAGAGGCTATTAAGAAGAACGACACCTATGCACCTGGAATGATCGACATCCAAAATGTCAAGAATCCATTCGTTATTCCAGGAATTAAAAAACTAAAGATTGATCCGCAGCTCAACCCGAGCTACACTTTCGATACTTATATAGAAGGCGATTGTAATCGATTGGCCCGTTCTGCCGGTTTAGCCATTGCTAAAAAACCAGGAACTACTTCCTTTAATCCACTAGTAATTTTTGGTGATGTTGGATTGGGAAAGACTCATTTAGCGCAAGCCATTGGAAATGAGGTAGTGACTAAGTTCCCGGATAAGTCGGTCCTTTACGTCTCTTCAGAGGAGTTCACTAATCAGATCATTCAATCCATTAAAAATAATGCTGTCAATGACTTTGTAAACTTCTACCAACTCATTGACGTGTTGATTGTGGATGACATCCAGTTTCTAGCGAACAAACAAAAAACTCAAGAGATCTTTTTCCATATTTTCAATCAGATCCATCAAAGTGGCCGTCAGATCATCTTGACGTCTGATCGCCCACCAAAGGATTTGGACGGTATGGAAGAAAGATTAATCTCCCGTTTCAAGTGGGGTTTATCAGCTGATCTGCAGATCCCTGATCTTGAGACCAGGATGGCGATCTTGGAATCGAAGATGAATCGCGAAGGGGTGGAAATCCCAGCGGATGTATTGGAGTTCATTTGCTACAATATCAAAAACAATATCCGTGAATTAGAAGGCGTACTAGTGTCTTTGATAGCCCAATCTTCTCTGAATCGTAGAGAGATCGACATGGGTTTAGCCAAAGAGGTAATCAAGAATTTTGTCACTCAGCTCAACAAAGAGATAACTGTTGAGTTTATCCAAAACTTGGTAGCAGAGCATTTTGAAGTGGGTGTGGATAAGCTACAGGGAAAAACCAGAAAACGCCAAGTCGTAATCGCAAGACAGCTTTCTATGTACCTGGCCAAAAATCTCACAGATAAGTCTCTGAAGGCCATTGGAGAGACTTTTGGGGGTCGCGACCACAGTACCGTCATCTACTCCTGCAAAACGGTACAGGACTTAATGGAAACCGATCTCATCCTAAAAGATACGGTGTCAGAACTCGAAAAGAAGATTAGAATGAGCTTAAACGATAAATAAGTTCTACCTACTTTAGGCTAAACAGCAAAAGGCCTCTAGTTCAATCGAGCTAGAGGCTTTTTGTTTGCCCCTACCCTTCTCTCCCAGCCTCCCGGGTATACCACCATTTTTTTCTTCCCAGGTTTACGTCGATGCCTTCCCAGTCAAAGTTGAGCAACTTGCGCCGACATTAAACCAATAACCATTTAACATGAAAGCAAGAATTCATTTATTGATGCTAATCGGCCTCTTAGGTCTAATCACCTCCTGTCAAAAAGATTATGACCGATCCATGATCTCACCAGCTCATGAAGAAGACTTCTCTGCGAGCCAGGGAAGCCTAGAAATGGGATTGCAGTATCCTCGGTTGGGTAAAGGGTTCACCAGAGCGCCACTAGTTAACCAAGTGGATGATCCACGGCTACCAAAAGGTACGGAAGTCGGGAATACACTTTTGATTCGCACCCGTAATGGTATTTACTACTCCCTTAAGGCACAACAACTCACTCCGGGTCATGTTATCACCGTTTGGGGAGTTGTGTTCAATCAACCGAGCAATTGTGCGGCATATCCAGAAGCCTGCAAAGGATCAGATCTATCCAACCCTGATGTCTTAGGCGATGCCGTATATACTTCAGGCGGAGTAGTTAAGTCAGATGGCACCATTCAACTTCGAGCTTTCCTAAGAGAAGGAGATGCTAGCGGTTCTATGGCTCATGAGGTAAGTACAGCATTCCCTCCTA
>ENA-UENX01000234-UENX01000234.1-marine-metagenome-genome-assembly--contig:-NODE-234-length-28563-cov-3.544479_pt1 | contig 28563 bp, 19 predicted proteins | sample MGYA00237875_ERZ529327 | MGnify/ENA primary metagenome ERZ529327 (study PRJEB26372, sample SAMN05368347) | marine metagenome | biome: cultured habitat; feature: ocean water; material: water; isolation... | reverse complement strand
TAGATTTGGCTGTAGAAGGCCCAATCAACCTCTTAGAGAGTACCGAATATACCTTGTCGGTAGTCCTTCGCAACGATATTGAAGGGGAAGACATCACGATGGAGATCATGGAAGAAGATGATGAGCATATGTTCTTCTTTGGTTTCACAGAAGGTATTTTCAGTAGCCCTGAAGGCGATGGAAATATTGATAATCGTGCTGACGCAGTAAATTATAATGATCAAGATGAGAACGGTTTGCCCGTTGGCCTTTCTACAGGATGGACAACAGCTACTACAATGGCCGGGGGATCTTTCCGATTGGTCTTGAAGCATCAGCCTGATATCAAGTCCGAGACTTCGACTGCCGATGATGGTGGAACTGATGTTGACTTGACATGGGTGATCAATACAGACATTACTGATGTGGATGATCCACTAGAGATGGATCAAGAGAAGCTGGTGCTAAGCCCTAACCCAGTGCAGCAGGAACTGAACTGGAAACTGGATAACGCTAGTTCAAATGATCCAGTAGACATCTTGATTTTCAATACATCTGGTCAGTTGGTGAAACGATATCGTTCTCCTGCCCCGACCATTGATGTAAGCAGATTGAATCCAGGCGTTTACATCTTCCAACTACAACAAGAGCAACAAATCCTAAGCAAGCGATTTGTGAAGACGAAATAACAAGAATACTACATTAAGGATTTATAGTATACTCAGCTATCATCCCGGACTTTAGCCATCGGCCGAAGTTCGGGATGTTTTTTTGAGGGAATTGAAAAAGCTTGGAGAGGAATACTTATTCAAGTGGAGGCCTGAACTGTTCAATCACCTTCAAGTCAACCCAATATACATTTGAGAAGGCAGCGTGCTGCCATTTTTCTCTTCTAGAAAAGAATAGAAATCTTTCATCAGGTGAAATGTAGGGCGCAATTTCCAGGTATGCTGTGTTAATGTCCGGGCCTAAATTCTGGGCTTCGGTCCAACTACCATCGCTCTTGACGAAACTGATAAAAAGATCACTCTGATTGGAATTCAAGCTATCTGTAGCAACAAATATGAGGTAGTCCTCATTTGGAGAGATGCAAGGATCTCTTGTATCTTTAGTATTGAATTCGCTATCTAACTTGATTTTGGATCTATACTTGCCCTGTTCTATTCCGGATTTGAATACTGTTCCATTGGTGAAATAGAGATTCTGGTTGCGCGATAAGGTGACATACCAATCGTCCTTTTCGGTACTTACCTCCTTCATTATTGTTGGTGTATCCCAATCCCCGTCGGCACTTCTTTTAGCGTTCCAGATATCTGGAGGGTAGTCCGCTACGAAATACAAATTGCGATCATCTGGTGAGATCATGGGCTCTCCAATGAACCATTGATTCTTGTATTCAAAGTCCAGGACAAATTGAGGGGTGTCTACTAGTATTTCATGCTGGAGGATCCTAACCCTGAGCATCCTTTCATATCTCCATAGCGCAGAATCGGTAACAGTAAAAAGCTGTTCTCTCCCATCGGAACTCATGGTCAGGTTTTGTTGTAAACGTCCGTCAAGATTGACTATGCCAACCGCGTACTGTTTGGGGATCATAGCAGGATAGTCATTGTCCAAATACAATACCTTATCACCACAGGCGGTGAATATCATTAAAACGACCACTAGAGTGGGAACAATTCTTTGCGTCATGATCTTGGTAATAATCTTCGCCTGGATGGCGTCGTGTATATTGAGTGAGTCTTCTTCAGGACATCTATCCAAATTTTAGCTGATCTCATTACTCCTGCTTCACGATCTCTGCTACTAATTGATGAACGGTCTCTTCAACAGTTTCCTTGCCATTATCAATGTAATTTTCCGCCCCAATTGTACCTCTTAGTGCTGCATATTTGTCGTAAAGGAGGTCTATCATCGCTCGACCACTTTCCCAACAATCCCTCTCCCGATCTCTTTGGTAGATAACTTCTCTATCCGGTAGCAGGACTTTTATGACCAAATTTGATTTGAAAGTTTCTTTGAACTTAGAAATGAAGTCGACTCCGAGTATCACATAATCGATCAAAACCGTCTTCTCTTGATCGTGAAAATATCTCTTACTCAAGGCCAAAATCTCGTCCTTTACTATGGCAAGCTTCTCTGGATATTTTGTGATATAACTTATCGCTGGAAACAGCCTTTTGGCTATTTCATCGCCGCTGATATATTCAGCATCAATATGTTCGAGGCATCGTCTAGAGATGGTGGTCTTCCCCACTCCACATGGTCCAGTCAAGATGATTACTTTCGGATACTTCATCTCTTTCAAGGCTTCTCCTTTATGGCGATACTTGGTACACGGTTAATTCTCACTTTCCAGCTGTGTCAAAATGTATTGTAGAGCAGCATTTTCTCCCTTCCGGTATTGTTCGAAGGTTGGAATGACCACATGATGTGGTATTACCCCCGCACCCAATGGCAGTTTTGGCTCAACGTTCATAATGAACTGCAAGGCTGGGATATCTATTCGAATTTTTGAATGAGGCAATACTAATGCTTCACTATATCCACTAGTATTTCCCAAATAACCTCCTCCGGTTTCTTGCCCAACAAAGGTGGCTAAGCCTTTAGAATACATCATATTGCTGAATTCGCTGCCCCCCGAATAGGTCACAGGGCTAATGATGACATATACTTTTCCTGAAAACTTATACTCTGGCTCTTTCTTATAGGCCATCAATCCTTTGCCGATAGATGCCTTTCTTTCATAAGAACCATCTGCCTGCCGTGTATTTGCCAGGAGCCTTTCCAGAAAACCAAAAGTTTTTAGTTTAATCGGTTTGTCCACCCCATTGTCTAGGATGGCCTTCTGAGTCTTGGCTCTTACTTTGTTATACTTCTGATAGTTTTCTCCAAAGTAGGAATACACTAATCCTTCGTTGCCTTCTGAACCACCGCTATTTTCACTCATATCTACCACAAGCGTTTGTATCTTTTTTTCCTTAATTGACCTAAAACTATTTCTAAGAAAAGTCTTCAAATTCTTTTCTTTGGATTGCGCTTTGATATCACCATTAGAAAAGGAATGAATCCCGATATAAGCGATGGAACCGGATAGTATTTTATATTCCAATAAGTCTCTGTTTTCAGCTTGCTGGTCGTTGCTATACCTGTCTCTTAGATTCTCAATGATCGCTTCTATACTAAGGGATTTAATGACCACAGGCGCTTTGATCCCTTTCAGTTTGATTTCAACCTGTTCTAGCTGCCCGTAATAGTAGAAGTAATACCTGGAGAAGTTAAAGCCTTCCAAATCACTGTATTTGACGGTTTTAATGAATCCGTCAGAGGCAAAGAGGCTGCCCAACTTGTTGACGAGAGCAGCTGGCGTTTCTCCATTTATTGCTTCGACTTGTTTTCCTGCTAAAGCAAAATCGTGAACATCAGAACCGTTCTTCACACAATACAACTCCTTGCCTAGAAAGACAAAAGTCAAAGGAATAAATTTTGCCTCTGTATCCAGTTTTTCTCGAATTCCTTCAGGTAGAAATAGGTTAGTGTGGTCTTCTCGCGAAAGCGCGACTAAAGGGGCCATGCGTTTGTGAAATTCCAGGACGTTTAGATCACTAGTGATACTATTCTTGACCCCTTGGAAGGCAAGATCAACACTATCCTTTGGCGTGTACCAATACATCCCGGAATGAAATTTGTCCAATGCCTGATATAGTAAGTCAAGGTCATTCAATAGCTTCTCTTTCTCAATTCTTGGAAAATCTCCAAAATTTTGAGCTTGCAATAGCGGTAATGAAAGGCAGCAGAATGTTAGGGCGAATAAGGTTTTTTTCATTTACGTTTCCTAATTGGCTACAATCCTCAGGGTATCCCATCCACTACCCCATTTATGTTTTCCAATATCGGTATTCAATCCATACCGATCCAGTCTATGTGTAAGGTTTTTATTGGTATTAATGTCTAGTCTTAGGTATAAGGAATCAAACTAGTGCTGGTCTTTCTATTTGGGACGAGGAATTACGACCACAACAAACATTTAGGTGTTTTAAAATTCCGCTTCAAACAGGTGCTTCCGCCCCTCATAATAGGCTTCTTCGTTGACGGTATACCATTTAGCATTGGTATCATGTTTATAAGCCGGCGTAAAGACATCCACTAGTTGCGTAAACTCATTCGGCATGATTGAGTGTATGTTTCCTTCATCCGAGGTAAGGAAACTTACATCACCCCTTTTGATGACTTCGTTTCCGGTTTCTCGTAGAATACATTTCTGTAGGACAGTAGTTTGTCCATCTTTTACCACTTCTCTAGTCGCAGAAAGTTGTTCTTCGATATTGTAGTTCTTTGCTAAAAGACTTCCGGATACAACATTGAGTACACCCGTCATATCCGGATGATCGTGGTGCGGGATATATTCCCCCTTCTCAAATTGGAATAGGGAAACTTGAAAGTCCACTTCATAATGTAAACTGGCGGATTCAAACCAGTTAGCGCGCTTATTTTCGTAGGCGTCCATTTCCCTTCTAATGTTTTCAAACTCGGGAAAATTGCATTGGAGCAATAACTGCTTTACTTGTTTAGTATATAGTGCCTGATCCCAACGTAATTCATGCTGGGATTGTGCCAATTGCGTGAGGCGCTCCAAAAAAGCATCCCAGTTGAGTTCAGTACCTCTATCCCATTTACCAAGGTGTGCATTGGCTTTTTGGGCATAAGCTGAAATCGAATTTAACTGGGTAGCAAGGGTGACAAATCCCAGGGCACTTAATTTTATAAATTCCCTACGCTTATGGTCGTCCATAGTTGAGTGGTGTTTTTACTTCTTGCGATTATTCTTAAATGACTTATCTGGATATGCCGGTACAGGAGGTACATCTCTTGGGTCCTCTGCGATTTTTTCCTGCAGTAGCTTTATAGCTGCGTCAAGCTGTGCATCTTTGCCATTAAAAGTCTCATGTGGCAGATTGTCCAATTCTATGTCTGGTACGAAACCTTTGCCTTCAATCAGCCATTCTCCTTCGGGACCATATACACCAAACATAGGTGCTCTAGCGATACCATTATCCGTCAACCGATTGGCACTATTCAACCAGATTTGACCACCCCAGGTTCGCATACCAAGCGTGGTGCCCAATCCTAGTCTTTTGAACCCTTCGGCAAAGGTCTCTCCATCAGAATAGGTATTTTCGTTGACCAACACAATGATGTGCCCTCTAAAAGCATAATGCATATTCCAGTAGGGTTCACCTGATCTTCCTTTCCAATACATCCAGGCTTTTCTCATCAGTTTTTCAAGGATAAAGGCATCGATATTTCCCCCCCAATTGTACCGAACATCTAAAATCAATCCTTTTCTATTAAAGACAGGATAAAACTCTCGGTAAAACTGCTGAACGTCACCACTTCCCATCGCTTTCAGATGCAGATACCCTATTTGTCCTTCGCTATCTTCTTCCACCTTAAGCCGATTACCATATTCCCAATCTCCATATCGCAATATATACTCATTGCCAGTTGGTTTGACAATTACATCTCGGGAGCTATTGCCTCTTTTCAGACTTAAGCGGACTTGTTTTCCTGCTTGATTCCGAATCAACTCGCCCATGTCCAGCGCAGACAGAGCATCTCTTCCATTTACCTTTGTTATAATATCGCCTTCTTGGATATCCAGGTAGGGGTCATCCAGCGGAGATTTTCGGTTAGGGTAATCCGGGTCAACCTTATAAATATAGTCTATTCTAAATCCGCCATTAGCCTCATCTCTGCTTGTTTCCGCTCCCAAACTGGCTACGGGTATGCTCTTATTGTCACTTCGCGTATCACCTCCACCAGCACCTGTATGTAAGGCAGATAATTCCCCAACCAAGCGCCCGATCACATCTGAGAGTTCGTTTCTCGTTGTCACTCGATCTACCAGAGGGGCGTATTTCTCGTACATGTCATCCCAGTCCACACCATGCATATCTTTGTCGTAAAAGTAGTCCCGCTCCATTCGCCAAGCATCTTTAAAAATCTGCTTCCAGTCATCCCTTGGGTTAATAGCAAATTTCCAGCCGCTAAGATTTATCTTACTATTAGTCAGGTTGGCACTCCCTGTACCGGCACTAACCATATAGTAAGATCGCCCCTTTCTTATCAGTAGTTTCTTCCCATCTCGGGTAATCTCAAATCCATTCACTGCTGAGGCTACATCTTTCACCTTTATGTCTTCATTGGTGATTTTAACTACTTTGAGATGAGACTTCGCATTTACGCCAGTTTCGCTAGACATCATATAAAGGGCTTTGTCATTCACTGCAAGGTTGTTGTAATTCCCTGCTGGAATTGGGACTTCCATGATTCTAGCTTGGATTCCAGCCTTATCAATCAAGACCTTTAATTTATCTCCCGATTTTTCTGATGTGTCTTTCATCTCTGTATGCATTAACTCATCATCTTCTCTGAAAGGAGATCTTGTACCCTTTTTTAGAGCCACGTGATAGACCTTTTCACTAGCGTCCCAGTAGGGCTCAGGTTGTCTAGTTCCCCAAGGACTCCCTACCAATGAGGTGAAGCTGCGGTCGGACAAAAAGTACAAGAATTTACCATCAGGACTCCATTTGGGGTTAAAGCTATTGGCTCTGTCAGTGGTAAGGTCGAAAATAGATCCGTCATTAACATTACATACCTTGATTTGTGTCATGCTATTCATGGCAGTTTGCACAAATGCTAGCCATTGACTATCAGACGACCAGGAAAAATCTCGGATGCCCTGCTGGTGGGTAGATATCTTTTTACTGCTTCCAGTAGCCACATTGAGCACATACATATTGGCTTCCAAATCATCATAGGCGATCCACTTACCATCAGGCGATGGAATACCTTGATATCTGAGTAGGTTTCCATCCTTTGTCAAAGGCTTGATGTCTCCCGAGCCATCTGCTGAAAACTGAACGAATTCGAACTCTCCACTTTCATCCGATAAGGTGATAATGTTTTTACCATCGTGAGAGAAAACGGCATCTCGATAACGAACGTTTTTTTGCTCTGTGAAGGCTACTACCCTACCCGATTTAACTGGAACCATAAAAGCTCGTCCTCTCGCTGTAATGATAATTTTTTCGCCTTTCAGGTCTGGGTGGACAGCCGTTATGTAGCGTGACGGATTGTCGTCCCACTTCTCTCTCAATTGCTCTAAATCAGAGGCTAAACGGATGTTAATTTTATTGTATTTACCTGATGCAATATCTAAAAGCCATAGGTCAGCGGCGTGCTGATACACAATCTTCCCATTATCCAGGTTAGCAAAACGGACACCAAATTGATTATGCTTAGTGTGCTGTTTCACATCCTTTCCATTCGAATCCATAGACCAGAGGTTCATCACACCGTCTCTGTCAGAGATGAAGTAAACCCTGCCATCGTGCCACATCGGGTGGTAACTTTCGCCCTGATAATCCTGGGTTAGTTTAACTGCTTCGCTGCTACCGTTGAATTTCCAGATTTGCCGAGCAGTACCTCCAACGTATCTTTTAGCTGCATCGTTGTGATCGCCGGGCCGGATAAAAAACCAGGTTCCGTCTTCATTTTTTACTCCTTCGCTGGCCTGATGTAAAGGTACGACTGACTTGTCTTTAGCCTTCAGGTCTATGGTGACCAATTGTGCCTCAGGCCGCTTGTTGAATGCCCATGTTTGATAAACGATTTTCCCATCCGGTGTCCAGCTCGAGACGATTGAGCCTTCTGATTCGTAAGTCCAACGGGTGGTCATTCCGCCATCGATGGGAAGCGTATAGACTTCAGTCGGACCTTCATAACTAGCCGAATAAGCCAAGGTCTTTCCATCTGGGGAGATTACAGGATATCGCTCTTCCTCTGCATGTGTGGTTAGCCGCTGAGCAAGCCCTCCCTCTAAGGAAACTTTCCAGATGTCTCCTTCAGCTGTAAAGACAATGGTGTTTTGGTGAATGTCAGGGTATTGGTAATATCCCTCAAATCCTTGGGCTATTGCTTGGTTCAAGCCAATCATTACAAGCAGGATGGAGACAAATATCTTGGTGATTTTTGATGACATGATTACATTTTTTGAATTTGATGACGCATTTCGTCTGCGTCTCCTTACGCTGTGATTTTGTTTATTAGCCACGTGTGACTGACATCTAAATAGGTGTAGAGTCCGATATCTCGTGTAGACGCCTGTACCTTGTTAGCTTAATTGAGGAGAAGGAATACAGTAACACAGGTTTACCATGACGCTTACTGGTCCAAGCCGTAACTTCCTCTGGAACTCCAAGGGAAAGCCTAGCATCCTAGGACTACTTTTATAGGATATACGAACTTGTGGGATGATAATTATCGAAGGTATATTGCAAATGCAACACTATTGCAATTTAATGAAAAAATCGTCAAGCTTGCCCGCTGGTACTCTATTTATGAGATGAGAAGGCTGTAAAAGACAATATTAGTCAAAGTATCCAAAAGCAGGCTTGAGCAATGACAAGAGTCTGCCTACTTTCCCGAAATGCCGGATTTTGATCCCCTACCTCGGTCCTGAATAGATGCGATCCTCTGATCTACTGTTCCGGCTAACTAGAAAACCTTTGCGAGTGAGTATTTAGCTTCATCTGATTATCAGCCTTGTCAAAGAGCTGGCCGCCTAGCTCCGACCATACGAGCCAATCCCAAGACAAGAAGGGATAAGAGCAGCAATGGCCATGTGGCTGATAGCCCATTCAACTGAATCTCCCCTTGATGCTGTCCCAAGACAAAAGAATCCCAATCCTCATCAGCCACAGCGGTATTTTGAAAAATTCTCGGGTAAAAATAAAGTCGCTTTTCTTCGTGGAAGGCCTCTAGTGCTTCCCAATAGCCAATATGATGATTCAAATCAGATCGAGCCAATGCATTTAAGGATAGTTGAGCATGGATGGTAGGAACGAACCATCCGGCGATGTTCGAGAACTTATTTCTGAGCCGAAGCTTTGACTTGAGGTTCTTGGCATCTTCTGCGGCTTGAGCATCTCCCATCTGTTGCATGGCGAAGTACCAAAGCCAAGAAAAGCTGGCATCTTCTGGGTGATTGTAGGCGCTATACTGTGGGTACTGTTGATGAAAGCTATTGATCGTCGGCTCCTTGGGCTTGTCCCATTGCGTATGATAGCCATCCCGACTTTCCAGTACGGTACCATAAGCTTCTGGGACGGGATAGAGCTGCGTGGAAGCCACATTGACTAGGGCTGGCATGATGATGGTCAGTAAAATCCAGGACAGCAGCAGAATCAGCGCATTTTGGCTAGAATTTTTGTGCAGACTAGCCACCAACCAAGAAAGACAAAACCAGAACGAGACGTATAGAATCGCTACTAGGCTATAGATCAAAAATACTGAATCAAGGGGAATAGCCAGTACGACCTTTCCAATGGCTAGTAGGATGAGCAGCACCAGTAAGATGCTTGCATATCGAATGCCGATCTTTTGTGCTAGCATCTTCTTGGGATTAGGGGTCTGGCTCAAAACCAGGTTCCAAACGCCGCCCTCTTTCTCCTCCGAAATCAGATTAAAACAAAAAGCGATAATGATCAAGGGGAAGAAGTAAAGCAAGATAAAGCTGAAATCCATATTGCCGAGCAGCTGGTACATGGGATTCTTGAGGTCAGAAGCATATTTCTGTTCTTCCAGGTTGCGTATAGTTACGTTGACGAGGGAGGGATGGATATCCCGTTGACCTATTGAAAGGCCAGCCAAATTGGGTAGATCATGCACTAAACCAAAACGCAGGTAGTATAGTAGTAACCCTATATCGTCTGGATGATATTGCACATTTCTTTCTATACTTTCATTCTGGTAATGGGCCGTTTGTGCAATGATTTCTTGGTGGCTGTCGAGAAAGTATTTTCCGATATTAATGCTGATACAGCCCGAAAGGAACAACAGAAACAGCCCAATCATTAGGCCTCTGGAGCGCAGGAAATTTTTTAGTAGTAGACCTAGCATCTTATATTACTTTAATACGATTGGCGTAAGTGTTGGCTAAAAGGATCATCCCGCCCAGCCAGAGCAGCAAGGACAGAAAAGAGAGCAGCTCATGGCGAAGAACGGTGGATAGTGAAAGAAAGTGATGCTCAAAATCTGGCGTATTTTCCCAGTAGCTTTTACTAATTACTGCTCCTTTTTCAGCTGAACTTTGCACTGTATTGGCAATGTGCTCAATTTGCAGCTCGTTCATGTGTTGGGCTAAATCATAGCGGTAGATTTCGGCTTGCTCCTGAAAATCTTTGTACGCCATATAATCGGTCCCAGAGAGGCCCATCGATAGATTCTTGATGGCCAAGTAGGGGTTAAAAATAGAGGTAAACCGAATGACATCTTGTTGTTGTAGAAAGATCGAAAATACTTGAGCCTGATGACGATTAAAGGTTTCCGCACTTAAGCGCTCCCCTTCCCGCATAACAAAACCCGAATAGTTGAACGGTAAGTCATCAGTGCTTTCGACCCCGTAGGTGGTTAAGAGCGAATCTTTCAGCGCCTGATAATGCGGGTCATCGGGATTATGGCTATCTCCTTGCTTAATTAACTCTTCTTCAACAGCGACATCAAATTCGATTTTGGAGGGAGCGGGATAGAAGGATTGTCCCACTACTTGAGCGACTTTAGGCAGCACTAGGGTGAACAATAGCCAATAACCGATCAATTGGATCAAGGCAGAACGAGAAGAGCTGCTACTTGCCGAAACCAATACTGCCAAGAAAGAAAGCAATAGAAAGTAGCCAAGATAGCCAAGAATTAGAAGCGCAAAACGGACATAGGCTTCAGCATATTGATAACTTAGATAGTTGAAGGTTAGTAATATGCCGCCAATAAATAGAGCGGGCAAGATGATCGTCAGACTCAATGAAAAGAGACCTAAGGCTTTTCCTACAATGAGTTCCTTCCCACTCACCCCTTGGATTACGAGCACCTTGAGTGTGCCTTGTTCTCTTTCCTTGGCAATGGATTGGAATCCCCAGAAGAACAGTAAAAGAGGAACCAGTAACTGCAATATCATTCCTGCCGAGATCTCTCCCAAGCGCAGTAGGCCATTCGTTAGACTCGCTGCCGAAAAATTGACCGTATTCTGTCGATGCGCCTCCAAGAAAACTACGTTTCCAACGTAGCTATCCATGCCAAAATCGAAAAAGCTGAGCGGGTATTTTTGTCGAAAAGCCACATATCCATAGTGAGCCATCCGGTGCGGATGTTTGTCGGGATTATTCACCCATTGCTCTCTAACCTCTTGACTGTTCTCGTGGGCAAGATGCTGCTGGTCATGCATGTATCGGTAAGCAGATAGCAAGGAGGACAGTAGCAACACATTGAAGATGCCAATCAGCCAGAGGGTGCTTTGGTTCTTCATAGTGTGCTTCCAAACTTGCTTAATCAAGATGCTTAGTGTCCTTTGGCGCATCGTTCTATAGCTTTTTACTAGTTCGTAATATGACGATCAATGAGTGTGGCAAGAGCCTAGTTATGTGGACCTGGAGGCATGAAGCCATTGGTCTTCCTTATTCACGTTTTTCCATTCTGGCATTGGTCAACTTGTAGGGCAAAGATTGAGCGGCATTCTTACTTAGACTAAAGGTCCCTGTGACCTCTACAAAATCATCCATTCGGAAAAACCTTCTCTTGCTATCCGGAGATAGCTCCAGCTCTACCACTGTATCTGGACCTGATTGCCCACAAAAGAAACAAGAGGCATAAGGTGTTTTAGACAACACCAATTGTGAAAAATCAGCACTTAAAGGGATCAGGTAACCGCTTATAATCACCTCTTTGCCAGCATACGCTTTTGGCTGTTTCCCAAACTTAGGTAGCAGGTATACTGAGTTGTATTCCTTGATTAGCTTCTGCCGGAATTTGACATCTGAAAGGACCGTCCAATCGATCTTGGCTTGAGCTGTTGCTAATTGGGGAATAGATAAGGCACAAACTACCAAAAGAATAGTGCGCATTATTTTTTGCAACAATATTGCAAAAAATAATTCAGTTGCGGCAATGGTGTGGAGAAAAATATCCAGAGGCTCACGGATCCGAATAAGCAGGATTTGACAAGTGTATCCAGGAAAACAGTCCAGTTTCTTGTTGTATGTGCAACATAGTTGCGTTATTTTTAACAGCATTAAGTTTTTATTATAGATGAATTATCCGACTAAATTAATTGTCTTACTTCTTCTACTAACGGTTTCTGTAGAGTTAGCTGGTCAGAGATCGGCTGAAGCAGGGATAGCCGCTACGAAAAAGACAAAGATAGGTGATCTTTTAATCCCTCGCTATGGACTCAGCGCCGTGACCGATGGCCAATGGGTCTATGTGTACGGAGGATCACCGATTGGCAAAAGAAATGGTAAAGACTTTATGCAAGCAGGCTTGGAGGCTTCCATTGAACGGGTAGACCCGAACACTTTGCAATCCGAGTACTTTGGCGGCGGGCTTTACCGAAGAGCCAATCATGCTAGCGTTTATTTTGAGGATAAATTGATTAGCTGTGGTGGGAGAACCCAAGTCGGATTGAAAAGGGATAAACTCTCTTCCTGCGAGTTTCTTGAGTTTAAAACAGGCTTGTATAAAGAATTGCCCCCTTTACCCGACTCTGTGCGGACGCTAGGCATGGCCCAAGTTAAAGAATACATTTATGTTGTTGGTGGCGTTCTAAATGGCGCTGCCCATTCATCTAGGACTTATCGATTGCATCTCCAGGAAAGACACTGGGAAAGTTTACCAGATGCTCCCTTCCCGGTATCTGGCATGTTGATTCCGATTAAAGAGAACCTCTATGCCATCGGTGGATACAATGGTCAAGCCATGAAGACCGTGATGGTTTTTAATACAGTGTCACAACAGTGGGAAATAAGAAAGGATCTCCCCTACCCCTTGAGCGCATTCTCTGCGATTAGTGATGAAACCTCCATTTTTATTTTTGGCGACTATGTGAAAATGGACGCCATTCATAGATACGATACCAAGACGGGTGACTTGTATCTCCTCGAAGAGACCATGACGCCAAGACGGCATACGGCCGCTGTTCTGGTTGACGGCCGTGCTATTGTTCTCGGTGGAAATCAAAGCAGTTCGGGCAAGGCACTTTCAACTATAGAAGCTTTCGATTTGGCAGATTTACGGCGAGGAAGACAAAATATGGCTACGAAAAAGTAAGCATACTTGATGGACCTTTACTTGAAACACAAAGAATGTCGAAGAACCATAAAAATAAGACATGAATTTTATTTACCACCTCAAACTATCCCTACGCAACTTATTGAAAAGACCCCTTTTCTCCGGAATCGTCATTTTCACGATCGCTATTGCCATTGGGGCAAATACTGTTGTATTCAGCTTTATTGATGCACTGTTACTTTCGCCTTTACCCTTTAAAGAGTCCGATGAGTTGGTGCAGATTTATTCGCTGAAGGGAGATCAAGAGGGACTCCTGTCTTATCCTGAATTTCTCGACATGGAGTTGGAGTTGAAAAAGATTGAAGGTATCGCCGTGTATCGAGGTGGTGGTAGATATAATCTAAGTGGAGACGACCAGGAACCAGAGGAAGTTACTGCAACCTTTGCTTCTCGTAATCTCTTCAGCGTGCTAGGCGTTGAAACGGCCATCGGGGAGTATTGGCCAGAAACATTGGATCGAAAAGGTAGCCTAACGGTTATGCTAACCCATGAATTCTGGGAACGACGATTCAAAGCCGATCCGGAAGTTGTAAGTCGGAGCATCACGCTTGATGGTGTTCCCAGCTATAAGGTTTACGGCGTACTGCCTGAAGGCTTCAGTTTTCCAGATCGTCATGAAGCTTTTCGTGCCATGGCCTATAGCGATAGAGTGGTTACCAATCGAAGATCCCGTAACAGTATTGGGGTGGCACGTCTAAAAGGGGGCAATACTATAGATGAATTGAACACCGAATTGGCTGCCTTTGGGAAGGTGCTACAAGAACGCCACCTGGATACCAATGAGGGTATTTCGTTTGTTGCTAAGCCGATTAAGGACATGTATATCGGCGGTATTAAGAATTACCTTTTGCTTCTAGGAGCAGCCGCTATCTTCTTGTTAATTATAGCAAGTGTAAACGTTTCGAACCTCATTTTGAGCCATGCTCTACGAAGAGGTAAGGAAACGACTTTACGCCAAGTCCTGGGTGCCTCTAAAGCTTCCATTGTGCAGCAGTATATGATAGAGTCCACCTTGCTAGCCCTGCTGGGTGGAGCCTTAGGTTTGTCTTTGTCCTTTTTGATGAGTGACTTTTCCTATTCGCTCGTGGAGCTCTATCTACCTCATTGGGTAAGTGTAGACATCAGTTATGCTGTGCTGGGATTTACTATTTTAATTTCCGTCTTGGTAGGCATTGCCACGGGAATGCTTCCAGCGCTTTCTCACTTATCCAAGACTGATTTTGCGGAGAGCTTGAAAGATGGGGCTAAAACTACTGGAAGTCGTAGTCAAAATAAACTACGGAGAGGACTAGTGAGTGCAGAGATCGCTATCAGTGCTCTGCTGCTCATTGGTGGAGGATTATTGGCCAAGAGCTTCTTTAATTTGCAAGAAGCAGATATCGGCTTTGAAACTGAAAATCGATTAACTTTTCGGATTGCCTTATCCTGGTATAACTACTCAGATGATGAGAAAATTCGTTCCTTTTATGAAACAAGTACAGAACGGATTGCTGCGATTCCAGGTGTAGAAGGTGTGGCAGTCAATAGCGTGCTTCCACTCACAGACATTGTAAAGACCTCCACTGATGCACAATCCGTTTTTACGATAGAAGGGCAATCTCCCTTGTCCCAAGCTGAAAATCCCTACATCAGTATTCAGCGGGTGACGCCCAATTATTTTGATGTGATGGAGATCCCTATTAAAGAAGGGGAAGGCTTTGATCTGGCCAATCCAACCAATGATCGCTTCAAGGTGCTCATTGATGAGCAATTGGCCCGACAACTGGGTGAAAATCCAGTAGGCAAGCAGATCAAATTGGGAACGGTGGATTCAGAGGCTCCTTTTTTGACCGTCGCGGGCGTGATTGCGGATGTCAAGCACCAGAATATAGTAGAGAGCAACATTCCTAGCGTTTATATTTCTATCTTAATGGATTCCGAAATCGACTCTTATTTTGTGGTAAAAGCTTCGGTTCCCCCCTTGAGCTTAGCGGAGCGCCTCAGGCAAACGATTTTCTCCATTGATGCTCATCAACCTACTTTTGAGTATCTTCTCATGGAAGATCATATTTCCAAACAGAGTTGGCAGTCGAGGGTTTCCAGTATATTGTTTTTGGGTATTGCCATCATTGGTGGTTTGTTAGCTGCCATTGGGCTATTTAGTGTCATGTCATTTATCCTGAGTCAAAGGACGAAAGAGTTAGCGGTTCGGCGAGTGCTAGGAGCCATGAGTGGGGATATCTTGAAGATGATTATTTTCGATGTATTGAAAATTGCGGGTATCAGCCTGTTTATAGCGGTTGTCTTGGCCTTCATTGTCTTACAGCCTATCAATAAATTCCTCTATGAGGTGAGTTTGTTTTACCTACCCGTCTATCTGTTGACTGCATTAGGATTGATATTCATTTCCGTAGCTGCCACCTTATTACCGGCTTGGCGAGCAACAAATGTAAATCCTACCACAGCCTTAAAGAATGATTGAGTTAATGTCCAATTGTTCTTGTGGTACAGGGAACCGTTTTATTAGGAAACTACCGTGGATCTTCTTCTTGAAAGATACCGGATGGCAATGGCTATAAGTACTAGATAGATTGAAAGCCCCAGAATGTTAACTCCGACAAGGCTTGCTAAGGCCTGTCTATCAAATTTGAAACTAGGTAGGTTCTGGATTTCATCTCCAGTAAAAGCATGATTTGTAAACAATCCTTGGAAGACATATTGTCGATATTCATGAGCATATCTCTGCGACTGTTGTAGAAAACTCCGATAGTATCGGGTAGAAGTACCTGCCAAATCGGTCAGCGCACTTTGAAATATCATGGCCGGTGAAAGAAGCCGAAATTGACTGAGCCAATGATTCCGCTCATCTACCTTGTCTTCGTAGGCTTGGGCTATTGGCTGATGTTTGAGCTGTGCTATATATTGTTTAGCTAGAAAATTAATGTTCCAGCCCGTAGAATTGGACATGTCTTTGGTAACCGGGTCGGTACTTGCCCAATCAGGGTGTAAGCGAAATAGCTCTTCCATCTCTTCTTCGAGTTGACCCTCAATATCATTATAGACTTGTTGATGATGATTAATGATTGCTAAGCGGGAAGGGAGGGGATGAAGTTCTCGCCCCAACTGATTAATGGCTGATGGAATGAGAAAAACCAACAATACCCATAGGTTCATTAGCAGGATAAGACTTCTTCCGGAGTTAAACCCCAACTGATTCACCAGAAAGCTGAGGAAGAACCAAAAGGAGATGTATAAAAGCAGGATCAAGCTTAGCTGCGCAAACCCAGCGAAATCCTTGAAAATGGGGACGCCAAAGTACAGCAATAAAAACCAGGTGAAGAGGATGATCGTCGAGAAGAGGATTCCAAACCGAAGGCCAATTTTGATCATGAGCCATTTTGAAAGCTGGATCGGTTGAGCGGCAATCAGTCTTAGTCGTCCCGTTTCTCGCTCTACGGACAAGGTATTGAAGGAGCAAAGCAGGATGATTAGGGGTAAGAGATAGGTCCACACGAAAGCTACATCTAGCCGGCCAAAGAACTGCTCTACTGGACTGGCTAGCTCTTGGGATTTCCGTTCATAAGAATCATTGAAGTAGAGTACTATCTTTTTATAATCGCTGAAAAGGTCCCCTTGGCCAATAGCCAATAGCGCATATTCCCTTGTGGGCATCCAAGCTATTCGATGATTATTGTAGGTTAGTCGGACCCCATTAGTGGGTAGTGTATACTGCCCTTCGTAGGTGGCTAAGCCCTGCTGAAGGGAATCAATCTGAGCTATTAGTTCCTGATCGTTTTGCTGAACGAGTGCCGACTGCTCCTCCAATTCGAGTTGTTTAGCCAGTAGGTGCCTATGCGTATTCCAAGTAGCGATTGTCATTAAGAAAAGGAGCAGCAAAATCAAGCCACCAAAGGCATAATCTCGAAATAGTAGGCGTAGCTCAGCGCGTATTTGTGATAGCTGATTCATCGGGCGACCTGGATTTTCCGGCTGAAAAATAGCATCGCAAGAAAACTGAATATTCCCCAAGCAAGGACTATGGCAAACTCCAGCTCGTGATCTATGATAATCTGGCGGGCGGGTTTCCACTTATAGTTGAATCTGGGCATTTGCGCCCACAATTCCGTAGATGCTTTATAGCTAGTTACCTCTTTTGCATTTTGTGCAATATTCATATTCAAGGCTGTATTCAGCTCAACGCGATACGCTTCTGCCCTATCTTCGAAGTGCCATTGAAAATCATAATCTGTGCGAGCCAAAGCCATTGAGATGAAGTTGACGGCTAGGAAGGGCGAAGTAAGTCCAGTGAGGCGAAAGATATGCCGCTGCTTATGGTATTGGGCCTGAAGCAGATCAAAATGCTTGCTGTACACCTCGGACTCATACTTTTCACCTTCAGCTAGTAACAAACCCCCATAATCTACTGGCAAGTCGTCAATGGTTTCCACTCCATACTTTTCCAATACCTGCTTTTGAAAAACCTGTGCAGCTTCGTTCCAGAAATTGTGGCCATTGAGTCCATTTTGTTGATCTTCGTAAATGTTTTCCTTAAAGGTTTGAAGGGTGGGAAAAGGATAGAGGCGCCCTGCCAAATTGGAAGAGAGTTTGGGTACAATCAAAGTAATAAAAATCCAGAAGGCCAATAAACCTACTAGTGCTACTCCAGAAGATCGAGCCCAACTTGAAACTAGGATCGTAAGATTAACAAATATAAGTAGATAAATCAGGTAACTCAGGTTGAATACCAACCATTCAAAGCCAGAGATTTGAATGGGAAACCTCAAGAAACTATAGGCTATACCAATGCTCAGGCCGAAGAGCAGAAACAGTATGAGCATAGTAGCTGTAAGTGCTATCCACTTCCCAAGTACGATCTGTCGGCTGCTTGCCCCTTGAGCAAGCAATAGAGAAAGTGTATGCCTTTCTACTTCACTCGTAACAGTCTTGTATCCCAAAAACACCAAGAGGATGGGGAATATGTATAAAAGCATGAATTTGGGCGTCAATTGCCCAAACCGGAACAGTTCTGAATGATCCTTTGCCTCATTTAAGCTGCCCTGCTTTCGTTCATGTGCGCCTAGATGGATGACCTGGCCGGCATATGGCCGTATTCCAGGATCCAACATGGAGAGAGGGTGGAGCGGTTTGATTGCATAGGTGCCATCATGGGCTGCATCATGTGGATCTTTTTGGGTTTGACTTTCCCAAATGAGCCTATTCTGTGCTAAGTTCTCCTGATACTGATTCTTGGCCAATTGATAGTCCCTGACACTCAAGACCATGGAAGCTATGAGAAGAATGATGGTAGTTGTGAACAGCATTCGGGTAAGCCCATTTCTAAGAGCTCTGATTAATTCGTGCTTAGCGATATGTAATATCATCATTGGTCAATCTATACGTAAGAAAGACGTTTTGAAGCGCCTAACTTCAGTATGTTACCGTAATATGGTAATCGTAAACAAGCTATTTTAAGTGCCAGATAGTAACCTCAATTATCCTGCTGATTTTGTAAGAAAGGGTTGGAGAATTCGAATGTCCATTTGCTACAATTTTGCTAGTCCTGTGATTAAGCTTATCCCTCATAAGGCGCAGTGGGGCAAGAAAGATCAAGATAACTATCTGAACTAAAAGAAAATTTTAAAGGTGAGAAGAAGTCCATGACAAACTAGGAAAAGGACTTGCCACTAAGGGTAGGATTTAGGAGTCATCTACTCCAGAGGTGTCGAGCATGATATTTAATTCAAGCTGAAACTAGATCTTTCCTTGCAAATCCAATCGGTATAGATATCACTGAACGCCTTTCGCTGTGTGAGATATATTTTACCATTGATCTTAAGATGATCAGTACATCTATCCCCTAGCGCTAATTTTAGTTCCTTGATCTTTTGATTCAAATAATTGGAGAGGACAGAGAATTGAAGGTGGTGGGATTGCCAAAGGACTCTTGAACGTTGTTTCTGTCTGGCTATTTCCTGGTAGAAATGCCGAAGTCCGGTTATTTCACAGAACTCATGATTTCCTAGGGCGTCTGATACGATGCTATTATCATCGGACAACACAAAAGAAACCTGACTGATGTCTTTGGTCGTCAGAAGTTCCATGAGTTGCTCGACCATCTCTGGATCAAAAATTATTGAGTTACCAAGCGACGTCCAATAATAATTCCTCCGCTTGAAGGTACGGTCAATGACGGTCTCAAGATGATCGGTAGGGCAAATAAAATATAGGTGCTGTTGCATAATTTCGATGCCAAGTAGTACCAGGAAAGGAAATAGAAGCAATGAGGAGCATCAAATCTTGATGCTCCTCCATCAAGTCTATTATTTCAGCGTATACTAGAGGCTGCTTAAATCGATTACTTCAAAATTTCTAGCATCAAAGTAATCATCTAGGCCATAATCTGTATTGATAATGATCCCTCCCAGGAGTGTTACGGTATTAACTGGGAACTCATCTTTACAGGTCTTTATATGCTCATGAATCTTTTTATCGATGATTTCATAGGTAGCTTCTGTGATAGCTTTTGCTGGATTATCACTGGCTAAGAATTTCTCACGATGTGGGAGAAGGCTTTCCTCTAGCTTCATCTGCTGGTAGTCATCGTCATTCATTACTGGTGCATAACCAGCATCTCCAAGACGACTCAAGGCCAACATAAGCGCCCCACATGAATTGCCGGTTTGCTCCTGGCGTGGTCTGTACATCTTACCCAAATCACCATCTAGTGTAATTCCAATGTGAGGACCGTAGAAGATAAAGGCACTACCTGAATCTGGAATGTGATGAGCAAAGGCTGTCATGCCCGTTTGTCCAGCAAAAGGTAAACCTCCTAGTCCTCCCATAATGAATGGGCCAAACAATACATTGAAGAAGGTTGTAGAAGGAACATTAATGTCATCTGAACACACAGAGGTAGCCATCAATACTTTCGAGATATCGATCTTGTGCTCGATTTGCATTTTCCCCAAATAATGAATGGACGTATCCTTGGCATCCATAGCGTTTGGAAAGTGTCCCTTTACGATTTCATCAAATTTTCTTTGCAACATAGTTTGGAAAGTTGAACGATTTAATTTCAAGTTAAAAGTGGAAAGCTAAAATTGCTGCCCTCCATATGCTAAAGTTCATTGGTTATTACTCAAAGTCCGTAAGGTCAAATGCCGCTTATGGAAATCTACAAATGGAACTTACCAGCCGTAGAAACCCTTCGGTTTTACACCCTTTAATCTCAAGTAGACGACACATTGTCCGCGATGGTGGATAATGTGATTTTCCAGGGCGTAGATGAGACGCCAAATGGGAATGGTATCCCCAGCAAAATCGCAAACCTCCAGGAGTTTTTCGTCCGTGAGCTTTTCAATTGTTTCTCGGACAAAAGTGTACATGTTTTTTAACTCCTGAATAATATCTTCTTTTGGCATCTGGACTGGGAGCTTGACCCCTTTATAAGGGTTTTTGATACCTGTGCGTCCAGCCAATTGCCCACAAGTGTAAATGACACAATGTCGCCATTGCTCAGAAAAACTCATGGCCTCTTTGGTGTACTTAAAGGTGAAGTACTCCGGTGGCATCTGCTCTACATTGGTCAGGGTCATGGTTTCAGAGCGTAGCCAGGCGGCTTTCATTTCTTGCCGAAGCAACTGCATAGACCCCTCCTTCTCCGAACCTAATCCGATACCTGCCAATGCAGCTGGTTGGGAATCTTCACGTGTCTGACAGCCCCAAAGGGACAGTAGGCCTAAGCCAAACATATTCTTCAAGAAATGAGTACGTTTCATATCAAATTGAATTAAGCCCTGATGGCGTTTTATTTGGCCAAGGCAGCGATTTCTAAATCCTTGATAGTGAAGTGGAATGCACGAGTGATTTTATGCAACATTGTTGCAAAATAAAAAAATCTACCTTTCTGCACAAGGAAATGTAAATGTGATTTAAAGCGCGAAGCGGATCGCCAAGGGAGAATTTATTGCCCTTGGCGATCTTAGTGTCTTATCCAACCGGGTAGGCACGTTGTACAGGCCATTCATCTTCATAGCCCTGTTTCCATTCTCCAGTACTTAACTCTTCATCAGTAGCTAAGCAGGCCTCAAGTTCTCGTCTGATGCGAGTTTCATCCATGTCTTGTCCGATGAAGACAATTTCATTTTTGCGATCGCCAAAGTCAGCGTCCCAATCGGATTCAATCATGGCTTGGTTATCCACAAAGACAGCATATCGAATGCGTTGCTGATAAGGCATACTGCTCCACCAAACCCCAGCACTATCTGCTCTCAATGACCCTCCTGCTTGGCTCCAAACCAGCGCCTGTGCAGGGCGGGAGGCTAACCAAAACATACCCTTACTGCGAATGATAGTGCTCGCAAATTTGTCTTGAATATATTTCCAAAAGCGGACCGGATCAAATGGCCTTTTACTGCGATATACAAAGGAACCGATTCCATATTCCTCGGTTTCTGGCGTATGCTCCTCTTTATTTAATTCGGCTAGCCAACCTGCGCTCTGTTCTGCCTCTTCAAAATCGAAAAGCCCTGTATTGAGAATTTCGTTTGGATTGACTTTACTGAAGGTAGACTCAATGATCTTGGCACCTGGATTCAGCTTATTGATCGCTGACTTAAGTACGCCAAGGGTTTCGGCTGACACCAAATCGGTTTTATTCAGAAGAATCACGTTGGCAAATTCGATCTGATCGGTCAACAGATTAACAATAGTCCGGAAATCATCTTCGATATCTGTCAATTCTCGATCTGCTAAAGTTTCAGGGCTGCCAAAGTCTTTGAAGAAGTTAAAAGCATCTACCACTGTAACCATGGTATCGATGTAGCTGAAGCGAGAGAGATCTATTCCGCTTTCTTCGTCTACAAAAGAGAAGGTTTGTGCTACTGGCACAGGTTCGCTAATACCAGTACTCTCAATTAGCAAATAATCAAAACGATTCTCTTTGGCCAGGCGTTCTACCTCTATCATTAGGTCTTCACGCAGGGTGCAACAAATACACCCGTTGCTCATTTCTACTAGTTTTTCCTCTGTACGCGAAAGAGTGTTTTCATTTTTCACCAATTCCGCATCAACATTGACCTCACTCATGTCATTGACAATGACGGCTACCTTTAAGCCTTCTTTATTGTGCAGGACGTGGTTAAGTAAGGTGGTTTTACCCGCACCTAGAAAGCCACTTAGTACGGTTACGGGGAGTTTTTTAGTTACCATCATGTCAAAAGTTTAAAAATTCGTCGGTATCAATTCTTAGCAAAAGTCTGTTTTCTCCCGTTCCTTCAATGGCAGGGCTTTGGTGTAGTATGGGGTTCGCATCGGGGTATAGGGCTCCTTTGAGAATAACTACATCTCCGGCAGTAGCTTGTTGAATCTGCTGCTCATCTATAAGCAGCTCACTTCTGCTTCCTCTAGCACGTGACGCTTCTTGGTCTATGGCCTCATCCGGCACCTAAAGGGTTCCAGGACCCAGGTAGGTACAAAGTAGTCGCAGATCATTGATATCTGTATGAAAGCGGCTACACATATTAGAATTGACACTAGCCAACAATAAGCGAAAAGAGGAGGCTTCGGTGGTTCTTTGAAATAAACTCAGCACTCCAGCAATATCTTCAAATAGAGCCTGGCTCTTTGGTAAATTTTTATCGAAGTAATCCTTTACGATATGCAATATCTCTTCTGTAGATCCAATAGCACGGCATTCAATGACTTCTCTGACCAAGGGAGTTAGATCCTGCTTTAATACGGTAATATCGCGCTCGTAGATGGCAATATTTTTGGACTTCAAATGAATGTCCTGCAAAACCTTTACCTCACTACCAATAGACGCATTGGCAAACTTACACTCCGTTTGTAGCATATTATTTGTTGCGTTAAATGATGATTTATCAAATTATCCCGATGGTTGCGGACTGTACATTAGCAATTTCCGTCCTGGGCATTCCGACAATAGCGGTAGTTTTGTAGGTGTGTTATCACTAAGGTTATAGAACCGGCATACATTAACCATTTGCCAAAGGATAACTCTAATGGTTCTCCTAGAATACCAATAGCAAAGACTATCCAAGCTGCCCAAAGGACCCACTTGATGGTAGTGTGACTAGTATGCCGGGCAGAATACCATACTGCAGCTAGACTTAAGACCAAGAAAACATAATCAAAAACCGCCCAAAAGCCGACACCATGGGCGTGCTCACCTACCGTTCCCTCCAAAAGGGGTTTGGCTGCGAATATTAGAGGAGTTAGGGTACAATGAATGGCACAAAGGCCACTTGCAGCAGCGCCCAAAATATCTGATCGATTTAGTCTTGATTGTGTAACTTCCATATACAGTGAAGTTTTATTTACTTTGAGAGCCTGGCTCATGTTACTGCCTATTCGAAATTTCCGTAATCCAAGCTATCGTAAGTAGTTTTTGATACATTAGTGATGTTTACTCCGGCTCAGTTAAAGGCTTTCAGTCACCCTCTACCCTTTTGATACTACTAGATCCACAGCTAAATGTGATACTCTGAAACAATCCGGATGAGAATCGTACTCAAAATTGAGATCATTTTTCATGCAACGCAGATGCAAAAATAAGCAATTTAGTTACTGATGCAACAATATTGCATTTAATTAATTTTATCTACTTTTATGCTTAAGGGGAAAAGAATATTCAGAACCAAGTTATTGCTATCCACCAAATTGGAAACGCGAATTATGAAGCAGCTAATCTCTTTAGCCCTGATCAGTTACTTACTGATCTTCGGGAATAATACCATAATAGCCCAGTCCAACAAAGAAGAACTTTCTTTTGATGATGTCAGGCAATGGAGAACTCATTCGGTGATTCTATCCGATAATGGAGAGTGGTACACTACGCTCTATAGCTTGTTTGACAAGCCAGAAGCGGCCAAGGATAGTATACAAAAAAGGCGTTCGGAACAGATCTCCGAGACTTATTATCAAACGGACAATCAGACCGATGTCTTGTACATCTCCAGTGTAAAGGATGGGGTTAAATACAAGGTTCCGGATGCGAAGCGCCCCCAATTTTCAGCTTCTTCAGATTGGATTGCTTATCAAATTAAGCCAGACTCAGAAAAGGGTAAGGATAAAAAGGATACGACATTTATTGAGCTAAAGCATCTTGCCTCTAATTTCACCGTGCGCTACGAATCTACGGCATCCTATCGCTTTTTGGAAGACAAAAACTACTTCATCACCACGGATGAGAAAAGCCTTTTAGTCTACGATCTCGATAATCGAAGCGAGCACTACATCGGTAATATTGGAGAGTTTTTAGTAGATAGGAAATCAGACTACATTGCCTACACTATAGCATCAGAGGATAAGCGGGGCAATGGTATTTATTTGTACGACCCCAGCAAGATGACCACTAGAGCTCTCCAAACTGGCAATTTTATTTATTCTAACTTATCATGGAATAGCACTAAAGATGCCCTGGCTGCCTACAGATACAATAAGGTTAAAAAGGAGGTAGATTATGAGAGGATGGATATCGTGCTGATCACTGGGTTTGACAAAGGAGCTGTGGCAATGACTGAATACCCGGTAGCAGAGATAAAAGGCATGCCTGAAAATATGGGTCTAGCGGTGAAGAATGGAAGATACCTCAACGAAATCATTTGGAGTGAAGATGGTGAGCGACTGTTCCTGAAACTGAAGAAGTATAATACTGCCGGCGAGAAGAAGGAAAAGCAAAATGACAAGGATAAATCTAGTGTCCAGGTTTGGCATTGGAAAGATAAAAAGCTGCTTTCCGAGCGAATCACGGATAATGAAAATAATAAGAATGAAGTGTATGATGCGCTGTTTCTCCGTTCCTCTAAGACAGTTGTGCAACTAACTTCTGAAGAAATCCAACGACTCGTCTTCAGTAGAGGAACAGATAAGTGGGCTATTGGTACTGACAATCGTAAATATCTATCGGATTGGGATGTCAATAAGAATGATCTGTACCGTATTGACCTTACGACAGGTGAGAAGGAGTTAATCGAGAAAAAGTATAGTTCGAGATACAGTACTGGATTGGAATTTTCTCCAGATGGTGATAAAGTGATTCTCTGGGACGGAGCTCATTTCTGGTGTTATGATTTTAAGAAAGCTTCAAAACGTAACATTTCAGCTGGTTTGGAGGTGTCTTTTGTAGACAAGGAGTATGATATGTATGGTTATATCCCAAGCTATGGATTCGTGGGCTGGGTAAAAGACCGAAATGCCATACTGGTCAATCACAAATTTGACCTATGGATCCTTCCGCTAGATGGGAAAGGAACTGCTGAAAATTTAACAGCTTCAGTCACTGCTAAAGATGCCATTCGCTTTCGCTTTGAAGACTACAGCTTTACCAGAGAACCTGAAATTGAGGACCGTTATATAGACCTTTCCGCGCCTAATTTTTTGTACGCTTTCCATACAAAAAGTAAGCATGCCGGTTACTATCAACTACAGTCAGGAAAACTCACTAAACTCATATACGGACCCGCTGGCTATGCCGACCCTTATCGAAGGCACGGGATCATAAAAAGTGAGAAATCTGATGCCGTTATCTATAAAAAGGGAGATTATCAGAACTATCCCGAGGCATACCTTACTACCCTGGATTTCACAAACCCGAAAAAGATAACGCAGACCAATCCACAACAAGAAATGTTCAAATGGGGCAAGCGTATTCTGATAGACTACACCAATGACGAGGGAGTGCCCTTGCAAGGCATCCTGAGTATTCCCGATGATTACCAAGAGGGGCAAAAGCGACCTATGATTGTCTATTCCTATGAAAAGAGATCCTACAATAGGTATAGTTATGCCATCCCTTACCTCAACGGGGCAGTGGGACCTGAGATGATGTATGTCTCTCAAGGTTATTTGTTCCTACAACCTGATATTCACTTCAATGTGGGAACTCCTCACTCTGATATGCATGAATGTATTGATGCTGCTATCAAAAAGGTAGCGGAACTGGGTTACGTAGATGAAGAACGAATAGGTTATCAAGGATTTAGTTTCGGCGGGCATTGTGGAATGTACATGTCTACGCAGGACAATAGGTTTGCGGCTATCGCAGCTGGAGCAGGCGTAAGTAATCTGGTTCAAGGTTTCAATATCGATATTGTTAGAGATGGGAGTAATGAACAAGATTATTATATGACCGGTCAGGGAAGACTAGGGGCTGATCCGACGGCTAATACTGATATGTACATTTCTGAATCTCCTGTATTTAATGCTAGGACTATGGATACACCTTTGTTGCTGTTTCATGGTACAGCTGATAAGGTGGTGCAGTGGGAGCATTCATTTGGCTTTTATAGTATTCTACGCTATCTCAAAAAGCCAGTCGTTTTTCTTTCTTATCCAGGCGAAGGTCATGGGTTGAGAAAAGAAAGTAATCGACTTGACCTCCAGCGAAGATTAAAAGAGTTTTTTGATTACTATTTGAAAGATGCAGAGGAACAACAGTGGATGTTGGAAGAACTTCCTTATAAACCAGAAAAATCAAAAGAAGGGGAAAATGGAGCTAAGTGGAAATAAGAATTAGTTGCTGATTCTGTTCTCTTTAGAATCAGAAGGTGCTTTGAGCGATAGGTTTAGAGGATCTTGCCAAAAGTGATACCAGACATAAGAACGACGGAATTATCATACGTCAAATGGCAAGAATTCAAGAAAATTTAATGCAACACTGTTGCTTTTTGATGGATTTTACAAAAATTGTAATATATTTAAGTCGTCGATCTTACATAAGGAAAGTTAGAAATATCGACTAAACTCAAATATTACATTTCTCTTTCCATAACACACCTCAGATAAGTACCTAACAAAACACATTGACAGACTAAGACAGACCCGGCCACTTATCACACGTCAACCTATAACATTGTTCAAGTCAAGAATTACTTGACCCTTCTGGTCATATAGTTCTGCCGTTTCCCCACTGTTGTTCAAGCGTTTTAACCCGTCATATTCTACTAGGATTAAGTACAAGTTTACTTAAAGAGCTGTTTATAGCTTAATACAGTTTACCTACTGTGTTTTGGCCTTAAAAGCCATTGATTTAGCGTGAAGATTATTCACAATGAAAAGGCACCGCCATGCCTGTAGCTCACGATGAATTCTAGGAATTAACTATGGATATGAAATTTATAACCAGTTGGTTGTGAAATAAAGAAGCACTGCTTTTTCACCTGTATTAGGCCCTTTCTCAAATAGATTGGGGTGAACAAGCAATGTGATTTTGTTAAACTTAAAATTTGTACTAAAACAACTATCGACATGCAAAAAACATTACTCTTAGGAGCAATTTGCCTCCTATTTGCCTCTACTCTCATTGCCCAAAACAGCCCTTATTACTGGGCGGATAACAATCGAATGCCGCTTACCGCCAGTAGCACACACTTCATTGTTACGGCTGATGCCGCTACGACCCTTACCAGCATCAAACCTACAAATGTAAAGCAATACGAAAGCTGGGCTCACAAACCCTACGCTGTCGTTGAATCGGCCTCTCCCGCTAGTATTCATCAACTGATCGTCCAACTGGGTTTTGATACAGATGAAGTGGAGATTAGCCCCGGCTACGCACTCTCAGATGGTTTCATCCTCTACCCTACCCGCACCATCGTTGCCCAACTTATCGACAAAGAAGACGAAGGAGCCATGGAAGATATGGCTAAGAAGTTTGGGATGAAGAAGATCACCAAGAAGTTCGGGACTTATCGTATTGAATTGCGGGATGTGAACCAAGCCCTAGCCGCTGCTAATGCGATGCAGGAAAGTGGTATGTTCCACTTTGCCCAGCCTGACTTCTATGCACCCATTGAGCGATATCAAATCAATGATCCATTGTTCGATCAGCAATTTCAAATGCACAATACTGGCCAAACTTTGGACGGCGTTGCTGGGGCAAATGATGCGGACTGCAATGCCTTGGAAGCTTGGGGGATCTCACTCGGATCCTCAAGCACCACCGTGGCTGTAATTGATGATGGTCTTGAAGATCATGAAGATCTGAACAATGGTTCCGGCCAGAGCCGCTATACGGCTGGCTTTAGCCCGGCCAATAATGGAAATGGTGATGCCATCAGCGGCAGTGATCACGGTGTTGCCTGTGCCGGTTCTATTACGGCTAGTCATAACAGTATTGGGGTAAGAGGGGTAGCTCCCTTGGCCAATATGATCTCTGTCAACATCTTCGTTGGAGGGGAATCCACGCAGGATATTGCCGATGGTATTACCTGGGCGAAAAACCAAGGCGCAGATGTTATGAGTAACAGTTGGGGATATACTTCATGTACGGCTAACTTCTCCAACATCAATAACGCTATTTCAGATGCCAATTCAAATGGTCGTGGAGGTCTAGGTTGTGTTATCGTCTTCGCTTCCGGTAATGGCTACAAGAGTTGCGTGGACTATCCAGCGAACAACAGCAAT
>ENA-UENX01000233-UENX01000233.1-marine-metagenome-genome-assembly--contig:-NODE-233-length-28614-cov-4.621357_pt1 | contig 28614 bp, 34 predicted proteins | sample MGYA00237875_ERZ529327 | MGnify/ENA primary metagenome ERZ529327 (study PRJEB26372, sample SAMN05368347) | marine metagenome | biome: cultured habitat; feature: ocean water; material: water; isolation... | reverse complement strand
AATCAGATCCGCGGCTTGATTGATGCCGATCGCTTCATGGAGGCAACGCTGCTGTTGCCGGCACTGACTGAGTTGGACAACGGCGAGGTTCTGCAGGGGGCCACCGAGGCTCTGCTGATCCACCAGCAGACCTTTCTTATCAATCTCCGTCATCACTGCCCGGATGGGTTGTACGACCCGGAATTTTTGCGGGGGCTGGAGGTGATCCCCGTTCAGGGGTTTGTGCATGCTTTTTTGACTTGTCTTCAGCGGCTTGTTGCAGCGGGGGGCGATGACCTCGCTTTGGTGCTGCTTCAGGAGCTGATGCAGTGGGGGCTCTGGTGTCCTGAGGTGTTGCCCTTGGATTTGCAGTACAGCTGGTCCCAGCTTGTGGTGAGGTTGGGTGATGGCGTGTGGTGTGATCTGGACGCTTATCGCGATGCATTGCAATGGTTGGACCATTGCGACGACCCTGATATTGCTTGGTATCGACTCAGGGTTGCCTTGATTCTTCAATGTGATGTTGGTGAGCTTGCCGAAGCTTCTGAAGCAGCATTGGCGTTTTTGATCAACAATGCTGGCCATCCAGGCGCGCTTGGATGGCTTTCAGAACAACAGGGGGGGCAGCTCAAAACGGGCTTGCCTGGGGCCAGTGCTCATCGTGTTCTTGCCGTTGATCAGGCCCTTGGGCGCGACGAACTCATTCTTGATTTCTTGCGGAAGCTTGTTGATCCCAACTCACGCAGTTGGATGAGTTGATCATGAAGTTTTTGAATCATGCGGTGACTGCGCTGCTGCAATATTTGATAGCGCTCCAACTGTTCAGCTTGAACCTGTGAGAGACAGATGAAATGGTCGAGCTCCTCACGCAGGATTTGATTTTCAGACTCCTGCTGAGATGGTGAGTCACTTCCCGGCATTTGTGTCTAAGAGTTCTTTGTACAAGATTAAGTGCTGCTCAGCGCAAGCCTTGATGCTGGTCGGTGGTTGAATCTGGGCTTGCAATTGGCGGTGCAAGGATCGATTGTCGATCGCTTCTTCCATCCGCTGGGCTAAGTGTTTTGAGTCGTTGGCGCTGACCATCAGACCTCCTTTGCCATCGATTTGTTCGGCAATACCACCATGGTTGCTGCCAATCACTGGAATCGAGAGGGCAAAGGCTTCTTGGATCACCAGAGGTGCATTCTCCCACCAAATTGATGGCACAACAACCCAGTCAATGGCTCGCATCAATTCTGGGAGATCGTTTGGATTGTATGGGCCGTGCCATTTCACAATAGCTGAACCGAGATGTTTGCGGAGATGAGCAACTCGATGCTGAAAGGCGGCTGGTTGCCGCTCCAAACCACCGCCAAAAATTGAAATATTGAATGTTTTATTTGTGTTTTTCTTGAGCTTTAGTGTTGCTATGAGTAAGTTGAGTAGCCCTTTGGCTTCGCAGGTTGTGCCAAAAAAGCCAAATCGATTTGGTTTGATGGGGTGATTCCCCTGCAGTGGCTTGTATGGCGTGCCATTGTTGATTAAGTGAATATATTGTTTGCAGAATCCATTATTTTTGAGTTGATTGATTAGGAATTGGCTGGGGCTAATAATCGCGTCGCAGTTGGCGACAGCTTCTTGGTAGGCGTCATGCCGCGTTTGAATGGCCGTTTTTTGGTAGATCGGAAAGCACCTTTTGCAGTTGTCTGGGCTTGAGGTGGAGCAGGTCAGCCTTTGTTTGCTCGTGATCATCAGGCCGTCATTGAGACACAGCGAGCGGTAATCGTGAAGCGTGAGACAAACTTTGGCGCTAGGAGAGATGTGCCGAATAATGTCGACGCTGTCAATGCCAAGATGCAAGAGATGATGCAGGTGAATGATGTCGGGTTGAATTTTTCTGAGAAGATGTTCGATTTTCTTGCTGAAGGTATCTGGATTGGTGTTTGTGCATGAAAAAGGATGACTTCTGCTTTTGATGTGATGCTCGTTAAAAACGTGCGACGATGTCTCGGAGTCTGATAGCGGGAGGTCTTGAAACGGATTAACTGTTACAAAGTGGCACTCAATCTTGTTGTGTTCTATGAATTGTTTGAAGAGGTTGTAAGCGACTATCTCGGCACCGCCTCGGCTGCTGCTTGGATGCCCGTGACTGATAATGAGAACTTTCATTCTAACGGATATTCTTTGCTGTCAAAGTCAGCCATCGTTACCGGCCAGTTGATGCCTTGAACTGTATGTGTTTTTTCGACCAACACACAGGACATTAGAAATCCGGCCGAACGCTCTGCATCAGCCATGACATCAAAGTAATGGAAGGGTATGATGTGAACTGGCTCGCTGAGTGTTCTTCCGAGGATACGGAATCCAGTTCGTTGATTAAAGAGGCTGCCCCATGCGCTGTCGGAATAACGCCAAAAGTCCCAAGGTAAATCGTGCATTCCAATTGTTTGGTGCGTCACAATGAAGCCAAGGCCGTTATTTTGTAGGCAGTGATTCATCCCTAAGACGACCTTCCACGGCATGGCCAGATGTTCAAAGACTGCGACAGAGATCACAGCCCCAAAACTTTGGGGCTGTAGTAAGTCAGTCAATTCATGAGCATCTCCCACGATGTCAACATTGTCTCCTGGATGGATGTCAATCACGGTTACATTCTGATTTGGATACTGCTGCCTGCGATCAAGCCCACTCCGGTCACGACCGCCGAGGTCCAGCATGGTAGTGATTGAACGTTCGTTGAGAAGATCGTTGAAGCGTTGTTTGAGTTTCTCTGACTCGGTACAACCATGAATTTCATCTAGCAGAGGCTTCAGTAATATATGGTGTTGTTGATCTTCAGTTGTGGTGATGATGAGTTCGCAGTGATCACTCAGCGCTTGATCACACATGCGAAGAATGTGAAGTTCAAATGAACACAATCCACTGTCAATGGCCGTGCAGCTTGCATTGGTATGCAAGGCCTCTGCTTCGACAAGCTGAAGGTCTTTGATTTGACTGGCGGGGAGTGAGCAGTGGCCTTGAATAATAAGATAACGGTGAAATTTGCTACATAGAAGCAAGCGAACATTCAAGGCGTTCTTGCTCTTCACGATTAAAACTTTAACTCTAGAGAAGCTTGGAACGAGAATCGGGCGCGTTCGGTCATCGCGTCTTCAAAAAGCGACAGATCAAGTCCGCCCGGATAGTCTGGTACATCGATTGTGCATCCGTAATCACAATTTGGCAAAATATTTTCCCACATTGCCGTTAGTACGAGGCCAAATTCCTGGAAGGGCCGAACACTGAATCCTGCGTTGAGGTTGCGTCCGCTCCATTCGCCGATCAAATTCATGCCAGGGAATGCTTCAAGTGCAAGGGCTCCGATAGGATAAACTTTGCCATAGCCTGAAGCTCTTTGGATTGCCCGGTAGAGGGTGTCTGTAGAACAAGGTTCGTCCGCCGTATAACCAACCGTGGAGCAGCCCGCGGCTCTTTGTTTCGAAATAGAGTCCCTGACCATTTCGTCAAACGGTCGAAACTGTCCATTGCCAGCACCTACTGTCAGATAAGCATTCGGGAAAAAAGCATTTTGGTCTCTATTTAACCTGATACGTTGACTAATTACGCCGTATGCACTTTTGGGAAATCCGCATCGGTCCCCACATTTTTTGACGTCGATCCAATTGTCGATGCCGAATTTTATGGCCGTGTCTGGGCCTAGGTTTCGACTGGCATGGACACCAATATAGTATTCATCGAGTAGGTTTTTGTCTGTCTCTAGGTTTTGAGTATTTCTTTCGCCAAAGGGGATCTTTGTTTCTTCGATTCGCGTTGTCACTGTGACGCCAACTAACTTTTCGGCATCTCCAAAGCCAAGTGATAAGTTGAATTGCGACTCCCCTGAGCTCTCGATTTGGTCGAGATAGTCGTTGAAGTCAGTTGGATTGGCGCAGAATCCAGCACCTGTCACGCAGTCAATCCCCCAAACGGAGGCACTGAACATGCCGCCCTTGGGGCCAAAGCCAACAGGCACCGTGCCTGAGATCTGAGGATGCCACTGTTCATCGCGCCAAATGGCCTTGTCGTTGGCGAAGGTGGTTCCACTCGGCTCAATCACAACCAACGGCTCATCCTGAGTCTTCTCTTGTGGAGCGATGTCATCCGCTGTGATCACCTCGCCAGGGGGCGTGTCTTGCCACAGCACGGTTTGAGAGGGGGCCACCTCATCATCAGCTGAGGGTTGGCGATCCATGGCTTCCCAACGCAACCCTTTTGAGGGTGGGTTGCGTTGCTTGTCTTCAGAATTGGTCCATTGCAGTGGTGGGAATGCCTCGTTGCCTGGGGCGACTGAACGCCATGGTTTCGATTGTGCGGAGAGAGGAGCCAGCAACATCACAGCCATCACCATCAATGGAGAGATGGCACGACGCGACACCGGCGGTTGGTTGATCATGGAGGCTCAAGCAGCAGCTGGTTGACTGCGCAGCTGATTCAGCAGCGCCAGCTGGCCCGGTAGAGGATTCGTACCGGGGTGCTGTTGCATCAGGTAATCGAGGGCCCGCTCTGGCCTCATGCGGTGCTGGCGCACCAGCCAGGCCAGGCACACCAACGGTGAGCGCTCCATTGCTGCGACGCAGTGCACGAAGACTGGACCGTGCTGGTGCAGCTCGGCCAGGTGAGCAAGCGCAGTTTCCAGTTCAGCCAGGGTCGGTAGGCGGCCAGCACGGTGGTCTGGCAGCACGTAACGACTTGTGCGGAACCCTTCGCCCAGGCCTGCGGCTGGTGTGGCTTCGTCGGGGGAGCAGAGGCTGAGCACGCATTTGATTCCGGCGTCACGCAGTCGATCAAGGTGGCGATCAGCTCGAGGCGCTGGACCAATGGCGAGTTGATCGACCAGCACCCAGTCGATGCGGAAATAACGGGAGCGTTGCATCAGTTGTCCAGCCACTGCATCAACCGTCGTCGCTGAGCGCGCCAACGATCTCGCAGATTCGGGGCTTTGTCTCCATCTTTCCCGCTGCCGTTGCTTGAGGGCTGCAAGCTTCGACGCTTGCGCGTTGTCACTGCTGCGGGCGAATTGCCGTTGTCACTGGACTGGATGTCGTCTTCATCGTTGGCGTAGTAGGCGTAAGCAGCAGAGGTGTCGTAAGCGCCGTAGCCGTAGCCGCCGTAGCCGTAGCCGTAGCCGTATTTGCCATAGCCATACTTCCCGTAGCCATAGGCAGCACTTTGCTTCTCCGGTTTGAGGGCATTGGTGACGACGCCCAGTAACGGCACACCACTGCTGCGAATGCGGGCAACAGCTTCCTTGGGCAAGGAGCGATCCACGCGATCCAGGCTGACGAGCAGCATCAAGCCATCGCAGTGCTCGGCCACCAGGGCGGAATCAGCCAGACCCAGCACTGGTGGCGTGTCGAACAAGACGAGATCGAACTGCCCGGACTGCTCCAGTTCGTTCACCAGTGAGCGCATCCGGTTGGAGCTGAGCAGACGGGTGGGGTCAGGCGGTCGGCGTCCGGCGGTGAGCACACTCCAGTTGTCGTAACCGGGCACGGTCTGAACTGCATCACGCCAGGTCTGGTCGTCTTCTGTGAGCACGTTGCTGAGGCCGCTGAGGTTGTTGAGGCCAAGGCGCACGTGCATCTGCGGCTTGCGCAGGTCACCGTCGATCAGCAGCACCCGCTGGCCCATTTCCGAGAGGGTCTTGGCCAACAGCACGTTTACGAGGGTCTTGCCTTCTGCTGGCAGCGAACTGGTCAGGGCGATGGACCGCAGCGGTTGGTCGCTGTTGAGGAAGCGGATCGAGGTAAACAGGTTACGGAAGGCTTCCTGATAGAAGAAGCGTTGGTAGCGGCGCTGTTTAGCTGCTTCGGGGTCATCGCCGGTGGTGACTGACTTGTCCAGTTCCTGCAACAGAAAGCGCTTGTCTTCTCTGACTCCTTTGAAGAACTCCACATGGGGAATGTGACCAAGCAGCGGAAGGTTGAGGTCGTCTTTGACTTCGCCGGCGTGGTGGAACACATGGTCCATGCGGTCGCGCAGCAGCCCGGCAGCAGCTCCGGCCACCAGGCCGAGGACGGTGCCCAGAGCCAGGTTCCTGGGGATGGAGGGCTTGATGGGCTTGGGATTAATTGTTGGGGGTGCGATCACGCGCCAGGGAACGCTGCGCTGGGCGATTTCCAGTTGGAACTTCTCGCGGGCCGAAACCAAACCAGAGAGGTTCTGCTTGGCGATCTCCAAACGCTGTTGAAGGGCCTCGTATTGCTTGATCAGGCCTGGTTGTTGCAGGAATTGCCGGTTGAGCGTGGCCTGCTGGGTGCGAGCTGTCGCTACGCGACCGGCGTTCAAGCTGAGGGCCGCATCGACCGCTTCCAGCTGGTTTTGACGCAACAGCGGCCTGAGCTGATTCAGCCGTTCCTCGAGCCCTCGCACCATCGAGGATCCGGGGGTGTAGCGGGAGCGGGCTTCCGCTAACTCTGTTTCCACCTTGAGCAGCTGTTGCAGCAGGCTCTGGTCCACATCGCTCACGGTCAGTCCGCTGTTGGCCTGCCCGCCGCCGGTGTTGTTGCCGATGGCCTCCTGAAATCCTCGGGCGCTAAGGGTGCCGCTGGCGATCTCATCGCGCACTTTGAGAAGCCGGTTGCGATCAGCTTCCAGTCCCAGCACCTGGGCAGCCATGTCGGTTTCTCGTTGCTTGAGCGCTCCGCCTTCTGCGGTGGGCTCCAGCAGGGAATAACGGGTGCGGAAGTCGGCAAGTTCCCCTTGCAGCTGATCGAGCCTGGTCTGCAGTGATGGGGCTTGTTTGTTGAGAAACGCCAGGCCATCGGCGAGGCGTTGCTGGCGCTGTTGCAGTGCGGCCTGTAGGTAGGTGCTGCTCAAGGCTTTCAGCAGACGCTCGTCTTCAATAGGGTTGCGCCCTGTGAGGCTCACATTCAAAACACCTTCGGCTTCCTTGCGTTTGGCTCCACCCGTCTTGATGTCGACGCGCGACCTCAGTGCACCCGTTGAGACCTCAAACTTGTCGGCAACCGGTTGAAGCAGCACCGGGCTTTGCAGCACCTCAATCAGGGTGGGGATGTCGTTGCTGGTGGTGTTGCGGGCCAGCTGTTCGAACATCGTGCCCTCAACGTTGGCCACCTCAGATCGACCGCCGTCATCATTGCTGATCGGATCGGTGATCAGCAGCGAGAATGATCCCTGATAGACGGGACGGAACAGGCGTTGATAGGTCGTGAAAAGTACCGCCAGCACGATGACGCTGCCGGCTGTCACCGCGACGAGCTTTTTGCGGCGTTGCAGGGCTCGCCACAGTTCGCGCAGATCAATCTCGTCATCGGCGCCAGAGGGCTCGTTGGTGCCGATTTCGCGCACATGCACCGTTTGGACGTTGCGGGGATCGAAATCAGGTGATTGCCCCGGCGCGGCCACCAGATTCGACATCTAACCCGTCGTGACAGAACGACAACCTAATGGCCAGCGCTGGACCGACCAGAGACGCGTGGGACACTTGCGTCGTTGTTTCGACCCCTGCGTCGCTCCGATGCCCTTGTTGCGTTCTCTTGCGTTGTCACTGGCATTTGGGTGGGCGGCAGCGGTTCCAGCGCTGTCGGCCGAGACGATGCTCTCACCCGAACCCTTGCAGGAGGACGTTTACATCATTGGTCCCGGCGATGTGCTGGATCTGAAGCTGTTTGATGCCGCTGAGTTGTCGGGGCCTCTGGAGGTGCTGAATGACGGCAGCGTGCCGTTGCCACTGGTGGGGAGTGTTCGGCTCAGTGGGCTGACGTTGCAGCAGGCCACCGTGTGGGTACAGCAGCTGATGGGCGAGGAACTGCTGCGGCCGGATCTGCAACTCCGGGTCGTGAAGCCCCGCCCGATTCGGGTGGCCTTGGTTGGTCAGGTGGAGCGCCCGGGGATCTACTCGCTCACCCCCAGCGAAACAGGTCAAACCGAGGGTGGCCCTGCGATTCGGCTGAGCGGCTTGCCAACGGTGGTGGATGCGATCCAGAAGGCGGGTGGCATCACGCAGCAGGCCAACCTGCGCGGTGTGGTGCTGCAGCGGCGCCTGCCTGGCATGGACAAGCCGCTGGGCTACAAGCAGGCGGAGCTGGATCTGCTGGATCTGGTGCTGGAGGGCAACCAGAGCCAGAACCCCTTTCTGTTTGATGGCGACACGATCCGGATTACGCAGGCGGAGGAGACCCCGAAAGAAGCTGTTGAGTTGGCGGCGGTGAACCTCTCACCGCAGGTGATCACGGTGAATGTGATCGGCGAGGTGGAGAATCCAGGACGGGTTGAGCTGCAGGCCAACACGCCTTTGGTTCAGGCTGTTTTAGCCGCTGGTGGCCCGAAGAACTGGCGGGCCAGTACCGGCAATGTGGAGCTGGTGCGGATCAACCGCAACGGCAGTGCCACCCTCAAAAAATTCAAGATTGACTTGGATGAGGGCGCTTCGAATGAAAAGAACCCGCCGCTGCGCGATGGGGATTCGGTGAAGGTGAACCGCAGCACCCTGGCCCGTGCCAGTGATGCCATCAACGCGGTGAGTCAGCCCATTGGCGGGCTGGTGCAGATCTGGACCTTGTTCCGCTTGATCAACACCAACTGATCCCGTCAGGCATACCCCTCAGGGTTTTGCTGCTGCCAGGCCCAACCGTCCCGGCAGATGTCTTCAAGGCTTCGCTGGGTGCGCCAACCCAGTCGCTCAGCTGCTTGTCTGGGATCGGCGACGCTGATGGCGGCATCGCCAGGCCGACGATCGGTGATTGCACAGGGGATGGAACGGCCGCTGGCGGCTTCCATGGCCTGCGCCACCTCGAGGACGGACTGTCCCTGGCCGCTGCCCAGGTTGAGGGTGAGCAGCTGCGGTGCTTCCGCCAGCAGGCAGTCCAGGGCGGCACGGTGCCCTTCGGCGAGATCCATCACGTGGATGAAATCACGCACGCCCGTGCCATCGGGGGTGGGCCAGTCGCCGCCGAACACCTGAAGCTGTGCTCTGCGGCCCACGGCCACCTGACTCACAAAGGGAAAGAGGTTGTTGGGGATGCCCAGCGGGTTTTCGCCAATGCGGCCAGGGGGATGGGTGCCAACTGGGTTGAAATAGCGCAGGCAGGCGATCCGCCAGGAGTCCGGGGCACTGGCGTGTAAGTCGGCCAGCATCCGCTCCACAGCGGCTTTGGTGTGGCCGTAGGGGTTGATCGGAGCGATGGGAGCTGTCTCTGAGATCGGTACGGCCTCTGGGTAGCCGTAGAGCGTGGCGCTGCTGCTGAACACGAGGGTGTGGCAGCCATGGGTCTGCATGGCCTCCAGAAGGCAGCGGCTCCCATGGAGATTCACATCCCAGTAGCGCAGGGGGTGCTCTCGTGGAGCGAATCACCAATTCCCCGTTAGGCGTTCGTCTGGTGGTTACTCCAGGCATGTGTTGCTGCCGATCAAGCCACCTTTCTTTTGTCGTTAGGGGCTGGGTTATCGAATCGGAGGTTGGCGATCAGTGCAGTTCCATCCGCAGGTTGCTGTTAAAAATTGGCAGAGCTGCAAGCAAGAACATGGAGAGACGGCTGAGGAACGATATCGTTGCAATATGCATGCATTATTGATGCAATATCGTTCCTATGGGCTCCCTTGCCCCCCCCCCTCTCTCTTCTCGCTTCGGCCTGAAAGCGCCTGATCCATTTCGGCTGAAGCTGCTGGAGACTTCGCCAGAGCCATGCGAAGATCTAATTCAACATGTCACTGCCGAGACGGTTGAGCTCTGCTCCCGTCCGCTGTGACCGCAGGCAGATGTGTTGTGCCTGGACGACGTCTTGAAGTTTCTATGCCCCCTTTCGCTATCCGCCCCTGGTTAACGGATCGCGCTTCAGTGCAGCGGATACGAGGGAGCTGTTTTACGCCGCGCGTTCCCTGGCCACCGTGCTGGCCGAGCGCGCATTCCATGCTTGGCGTTTGCTCGAGGGGGCACCACTGCCTGAGGGGCGGTGCATTCACCGCTAGCAAACCTCCTATTCGGTGCTGATCCACACCGAACGCGGCCTTCGCTTGCAGCACTGCTGCGGTGAGTCAGGCCCTGGGCCGTGAGCTGCGGCAGCACGGGATTCAGGCCTTTGAGGTGCCCTCAGCCCGAGTGCCTCAGGAAGCCCCATGCGTGGGTGTGCTGACGCCCTACGCCTTTGTGAGCACGCCCTTCGACTTTCAGGACTGGACACTGGAGGTACCTGCCGACGGTGTCACCTTTGCTTCGTTTGGCCAGAGCCAGGTGGTGAGCTTGCTGCGTGAGAAGTTTCTGGTGGCAGGCCACTATCGTGGTCTGGAACCGAAGGCTTGAGGCAAACCCGGCTGGCCCAAGGTCAGGCACCAAGGTCAGGCACCAAAGTCTTCATATCCCAACACCATCCCCGAACACCCCTTCATGTCCCCCACCCCCGCCTCCAAAACCGCCCTGATCACCGGCATCACCGGGCAGGACGGGAGTTACCTGGCGGAGCTGCTGCTGGAGAAGGGCTATGAGGTGCATGGGATCAAACGCCGGGCCAGCAGTTTCAACACCGATCGGATTGACCATCTGTACCAGGATCCCCACGAGGCAGACCCACGCCTGGTGCTGCACTACGGCGACCTCACCGACAGCACCAACCTGATCCGGATCATCCAGCAGGTGCAGCCGGATGAGATCTACAACCTCGGCGCCCAGAGCCATGTGGCGGTGAGTTTCGAGGCGCCGGAATACACCGCCAACAGCGATGCCCTCGGTACGTTGCGGATCCTGGAAGCGGTTCGGATTCTGGGTCTGACAGAAAAGACCCGGATTTACCAGGCCAGCACCAGTGAGCTATACGGTTTGGTACAGGAGATTCCTCAGAAGGAGAGCACGCCGTTCTATCCGCGCAGCCCCTATGGAGTAGCTAAGTTATATGCCTATTGGATTACTGTTAACTACCGCGAGTCGTATGGGATGTATGCCTGCAACGGAGTATTATTCAATCACGAAAGTCCGAGGCGCGGAGAAACGTTTGTTACGCGCAAGATTACTAGGGGTCTTGCACGGATAGATGCTGGTTTAGATGAATGCCTGTTTATGGGGAATCTTGATTCTCTAAGGGATTGGGGTCATGCCAGGGATTACGTTGAGATGCAATGGAGGATGCTTCAGCAGGAGGGCCCACCGGAGGATTTTGTGATTGCTACGGGTCGCCAAGAAAGTGTCCGTAGGTTTATCGAGCTGACAGCATTGGAGCTTGGTTGGGGAGAGATCAAGTGGGAAGGAAAAGGATTGGAAGAAAGGGGAATACGCAGCACTGGAGAAGTTGTTGTTAGAATTGACCCGCGGTATTTTCGCCCAGCGGAAGTAGAAACATTGCTTGGAGATCCCACAAAGGCAAGGGAGAAATTGGGTTGGACCCCAACCACAACTTTGGAACAGTTAGTTAGTGAGATGGTTGCTAAAGACCAAGAGGAAGCAAAAAAAGAGGCCTATTTAAAGTTGAAAGGATTCAATGTGGTGGGCTCGATGGAAAATCCTCCAACCAATCCTGAGGCAATCAGGGCAGCTGGAGAAAAAAGTTGAGTAATTTTATTACCACGAAAGATCGAATTTTTGTAGCCGGCGCAAGGGGCATGGCAGGAAGTGCCATTTGTAGGGCGTTACTTAGAAAGGGCTATGGCGATGAAGCAAAAAGTGGAGTTTTGTTGGCCCCAACGAGGCAAGAATTGGATCTTTTGGATGGGAATGCAGTGAATGAATGGTATGAAGAGAACAAACCTGATGTTGTTGTTTTAGCGGCAGCTAAAGTTGGTGGAATTTATGCCAATGACTCCTACCCAGCTGACTTTCTGTTGGAAAATCTTAGAATTCAGAACAATGTGATTGAAGGTGCTTGGAAGGCTGGTGTGAGGCGTCTTCTTTTTTTAGGCAGTAGTTGCATATACCCAAAGCTTGCTCAACAACCAATTAAAGAGGAGTCGTTACTCACTGGAGCGTTAGAGCCCACGAACGAGTGGTATGCGATCGCAAAAATCACAGGAATCAAGCTGTGTGAATCACTAAAAAAACAGTATGGATTTGATGCGATCAGCTTGATGCCTACCAACTTGTACGGTCCTGGAGACAATTATCACCCAAAAAATAGCCATGTGCTGCCGGCATTGATCCGTCGCTTTTATGAAGCAAAAGACTCAGGAGCCAAAGTTGTCACGTGTTGGGGAACTGGGTCTCCATTGCGAGAATTCCTTCATGTTGATGACCTTGGTGACGCCTGTGTTTTTGCTTTAGAAAACTGGAGACCTACAGCGAATGAGCCTCATTTTCTCAATGTTGGAACCGGTGAAGATTTGACCATTCGACATCTAGCAGAATCAATTGCCCGTACAGTTGGCTTTAACGGTGATATTCAATGGGATACAAGTAAACCTGACGGAACTCCAAAAAAGCAATTAGATGTAAGTCGTTTGGCATCACTAGGCTGGAAATACAGTATCCCACTGAACGAAGGCTTGATAGAGACGGTAAAATTGTTCCGTGATGAATTAAAGGAACACAAGCTTCGCTCCTGATCAAGCATCAGATTGATCTACTTTTATTATTGTTAATCTATTGTGCGATTAAAATATATCTATGATGATTTTTTGGTTTAAAATCGCAAAGACTTTGCCACAAATAGGGTAAAAACTATTTATCGGAAAAATTTATTTAAAACTTTTTCTTTACGCCAATAAGATAACTAATCAATGTTTCTGCGGAAACACACAACTAAAAAAAGCTTGAAAGCTGAGTTCAAATATCTAAAATTAGCATAATTATTTTTGTTTTCTAATTAAGATTATGATGATTGATGTTGAAAGTCTTTTTGTTTCCTTTGCCAGGTTATTGCTAAAACTGCACTTAGATGAAGCAGATAGGAGATAGTTGTATCTCTAAATCTTATTAATCTTAATTTCCCATTTTCAATGCAGAACATTTTACTCACTGATCTAAATAGCTCAAATATCGGATGTGAAATCATTATAAGAGGAACTATTAAATTTTTAAGAGAAAATTACAATCCAAAAACTAATATTATACTTCCAACAAAGACTAAAAAGCATGATGAAATGCTGTTCTCTGATATTTCAAATATACAATTTGAACAGACAAGCTTACTTAAAACTTTTAGGAGATTTTTGCTAAGAAAAATAGATAAATTTATTTCTCATTATACACCAAGAATTTCTTCAGATAAATTTTTGTTGTCCACTTTAGTGGTATCAATAGGTGGAGATATATACGACTTAAGGAAAATTATTCCTGTCGATCAAATCGGCTATGAGCTATATGCAACTAGACATAATATACCAATAATAATGTATGGCGCCAATATGGAAGGCATAGAGAACTTAACCGACAAAAATAGGGCATTAATTATGCTTCATTTAAAGAGATTTCAAAAAATATTTGTAAGAGATCCTGAAACTGTCGTGTATTTAGATAAAATTGGTATCAAAGAAAATATTTTCTTTTATCCTGATCCCATTTTTCAATTGAGGCCTTATATAAATTTTAGACTGCCACCACAAATAAAAAATATTGGAATAAACTTTTCCCCTTTTATGCTTAAATTAGAAAGTGAAAAAAAAGAAATACTTTTAAAAAACTTTGCGTCAAACATTGAGAAACTTATTCAATCTGGCTTTAATATAACTTTATTTCCTCATGTATGCCATGAAAACCGAAATCCTAATTTGGACGATAGAGAGTCTATTAAAACTCTAATTAACTATATTAAACCAGAGTTTAAATATAAGGTCAAAGTCATTGACGATAAACTAAATCTTGGTTCTGTAACATCTGAAATCAAAAATTTTGACTTAGTCATTGGTGCACGTATGCATGCATGTCTAAATAGTTTTACATCTGGTGTTTCTACTATATTTATTGCTTATGGAAAAAAAGCGCACTCAATGGTAAAATGGATAAAAAATGAATCTATTTTTTATAATGTAAATGATTATGTTGAGTGTATCGATTTTCTTCAAATTGATGATAAAGCTTTACTGCTTATGGTTAATGAGTTAAATGGTAAAATTAAAACGTTAAAATCGAGAGACATATCATTGGATATGTCTGATTATCTGAACAATCTCTATCTCAAATCTTGTCAATAAAGCGATATTTCTCTTCCAAAAACTATAAAGATCTTGCCTGGTCTTTGGTTTCAATATTTATAAATAGAGGATTGGCATTCCTTTCTATTTATGTTTGTGGACTTTTCCTCACAATAAGAGATTTTGAAATTATCGGAATTGTTAACGTAGCCCAGCTCTTTAGCTCCGGTTTTACAAATAATGGAATTAAAAAAATAATAGTCGCTGGAAAAAATGAAAATGGGGATAGATATTTAAAGAAATTATTTTACGATGATATATTGCTCTCATCTGTAGGTTCGTGCTTGATACTTATTTATGGGTTTAATGCTCTCAGATCATTTGAAAATGCGTGGGTAGTAATCATAATCACAGCTTTTTCACTTCCCCTAATAAATGCCTCTTTCTTTTTAGAATCAACTTACCTTATCTCAAGTAAATTTAAGTCAATAGCTCTTAAATCTTCACTTACAAGTTTAATTTATCATTGCTTTATTTCATTATTTGCAGTCTTGGGTCTGGGCTATCTCTCAATAGCTTGTGCGACAATTTTAGAATTTATTACTAGAATACTTTTGTATTCAAAAACTTTTAGCACTTTATTGCTCGAGAAATTTAATTCAAACCCATTTAAGGCTTTTTTTGCGTATAAAAATTCAATTCTATACGGATTTTTGTTGGCCTTTTCAAGTCGAGGCGAGCTTCTTCTGATTAGTAATTTCACTTCTGAAAGCTTTTTTGGGAATTATGTTTTCTCTATAACCTTGCTTGGAGGTTTGGCGGTAGCAGTAACGCAATTAATTGACAAAAATATTTTATCAATTGTTTCTAAAAAAGTTAAGTCCAACGGTTGGAATCTTGTCGTCTTAGATTCCTATTCTCAAAAGGGTCTATATATATCCAAATTATTTTGTGTATTGATATTTTTGTTCTTGCCAGTCATATCCTATTTAGTATGGGGTGAAAAATGGCTTTCTTCCAACTTAATATTGATAGCTATATCTTTAGTCTTGCCATATCGTATTATAAGCCAACTGTATTCTACTGCATTAATAGCTCAAGGCAGATGGAGAGATTTGGTAAATCTTTTGATTATCCAGGTATGTACTATACCTATATTTTTCTACATTGGGGTAGTTTTGAAAAAAGAGCTTTTACTCCTTCTGTGTTTATGTTCCCAGAGGTTGTTAGCTTCGCAATTAGGTTACGACAAGGCCGCTAGACCTTTTAGCAATTATTCAAGATTGAGTTTAATAAATAATAATTTCATCAAAGCTCATGGTTTATATTTTATAACAGGAACCTCTGCGCTAATTCTTTATTCATATTTCTTCAATAAAATGGTCGTAGAGGGAACAAATATTGACCTCTTTGTCTACATTCTATTTGCATCTTTGATCTCTTTGTTTTACTTGTTTGCATCAGGTAAAAATATTAAGTCCCTTGGGAATATAATCTAACATTCTTGAGTTTCTGGAATTTATGTTTTATTCGCAGGTGGTAAAAAATTTTTAATAACCACCCATGCGTTACTGCAAAAACTAGCTTGAAGGCCATCAAGAGTGTGAATATTGTATTTTCCCATGTTTATCGGTTGTCATCTGTTTTGATATAAGTTTTATTTGTTTAAAAAGTACGAGCCATTTTGAAATTTAATTCCTTCAAGGCCTATTTGCAGCTATATTAAAAATAACCTAGTTTGGTTGTTTATTGTCGTTGGCACCTTGAAAGTTGTTTCTTGCAAGCCTTCATCTGCCTGATAAAGCCGTCTACAGAGACTAAAAGTTTGTGCAAGTGCATGATAATCTGATTTAGCAATGCGAGCAGATTAAGAGGTTTTTTAAGTATTATGTAACTAGGGTTTGGGAAGAAGTATGCTGGCGATATCGGAGTAAGTTGTAAATGAACTTTATATTTTCAATATAAGTCCATTCTTGCCAGCCCAATCGTTCTAGTAGTCTTCTCCTATTGACTTCATGAATACGAAAATGTTTTCCAATAAGTTTTTAATTTCATGTTTTGGTCCTTATTGGATCCGGTTGTGTCTTGAGCGTCTTTGCTAAGCCACCTTAATGCTTTGCCATTTTCATGAATCAGGCTTTTTAATCCGCTGAAGTTCAGTATATCTTCAAGGCATTCACTTAAATGCCGGAATCAGCATAGATAACGTCATTCTCGTTTTCAGGCTCCAGCAGTTGTGGGAGTATCTTGCTGCCGTGAGTTTTGTCATTTGTCACAAATGTCGCAATTAAAGCAATGGTTAATGTAGATCAGATATTATTTTCGAAGCTGCGATAGTCATCGCCGTACTTTTTAAACCACAGAACTTCTAAAATCGCTTGCTAAAAGCGATCTGATTTTGATGCAACACGTTAGGAATTCAAGTTCTCAACCCGCATTCTCCTTGCAAGCACTCTTCCTACAGAAATCTTAAGATGCAATATTTTTCCGAAAGCACCTAAGCAAAAGCCCTCTTTTCGTATGCTTATTTTTGATCCATTTGTGTATTCCCTATCTTAGAAGTCTATGCTCCATCCTCGTCTTTTGGTTATAAATCCAACATCAAATTCGTTAACCAACATCAAATTGTCTAAAAACGCTCTTCCTGTGTTATCTTAAAGAGAATAATACTAATCCCGCCTTTTCTGCACACTTCACTTTTATTAAGATGACAACATTCAAAAGCAGTCTTAGAATTTTATACGGCTTTTACTATGATTTTAATAGATTTTTTAGATATGGAGGATGGAAAAAATCAACTAACTTAAAGTACAGGGAATATTTGGCCGTAAGGATTTATCATAAACTAGAAAAGTGTATGAGTTTTAGCGATAGACGAGTAGATGCCGGTCAAAACGCTGCTCATGAGTTGATTAAATTTTATGAAAGCAAGCCAAAGAATCAAGAACTTGGTTTCCATGAATCAATAGGTTTAACTGTATTAACTAATTATAGGGACCAGTCAGATATACCTTTAGCTCTTTCCCATAAAATACAGCTGTTGTTAGACGCATTTACTTATGATTCTCACGAACCAACAGACTACAAAGGTTATATAGAATCGGCCAAAAAATCAAATTTTTCTTTTTCCACTAGTTTTGAGAGCGCTGAGTCTTTTTTTAATACCCGTCATAGTCTAAGAAGTTTTACCAATCAAAAAGTTGATATTAATGATTTATCAAGAGCAATTAATTTGGCAAGAACAACTCCATCTGTTTGCAATCGACAATCTTGGAAATGCTATTATATAATAAATGACCGCCAGTTAATTGATTATGCTTTAGAATTTCAATCTGGCAATAGAGGTTTTGGCCATCGGATTCCCTGTCTATTGATCATTACTTCAGATCTCTTAGCATTTCATGATAGTTCTGAACGCTATCAAAACTGGATAGATGGTGGTATGTTTTCGATGAATCTTTTGTTGGCAATTCATAGTGTAAATTTAGGTGCATGCCCTTTAAACTGGAGCAGAGGCCCTGGAAGAGATTCTGCGTTTAGGAACAAGTTCAAAATTCCTATTAATGAAAATATTATTATGATGATAGGTGTTGGCCATTACCCTGAAAAATATAGAGTTTGTGAGTCAGCCAGAAAGCCTTTAAGTGAAACGATGATTGAACTCAAGAAAAAATGAAAATTTTATATGTTTTAGCCGAGACTACTCTTTATTCAAATATTTATAGTGGTGTAGTACAACAAGCAATACGGTGGAAGGAAGGACTAGAAGAAATTGGCCATTATGTTGACTTTGCCATTCCTCATGAGGAAATAGTCTGGGAGAATTATGATATTGTTCACTTCTTCCAATATACTAATGCTACATACTCTCAGATCTCAAGCATAAAGAAAAGAGGTTTGAAAATTGTCGTATCACCAATTATCGATAGTGTATATGGTTCACTTCAGTATTTGTCTGCACGTTTACCATCTTATGGTCTATCTTTAACGAATCATCAAGTTCTTCGCAAGACATTAATTGCAAGTGATCTTACATTGGCTAGATCAACATATGAAAAAAATTCAATAGCTCGCCTTTCCAGCAATATCAATTGTAAAATTGCCACAATACCCTGCGATTATTCCGATAAGCCATCTAATGCTATAAATCTCCCTAATTCTAAATCTGAGCATATATTTCATTTAAGTCATATATCACAAAAGCGAAAAAATGTGAGACGGCTTGTTAAAGCAGCGATTTCATTAAAATATCCACTTCGACTTGCAGGTTCAATTTCAGATGATGATTTTCAAGATTGGTTATTACGTATTGAGAAAACGCATTCTAATATCAAGTATCTTGGCAGATTATCGAAGCAGGAAGTTATTGATGAGATGAAGACTGCAAAAATCTTTGCTTTACCAAGTATTTTTGAAGGAGTTGGCCTTGTAGCTTTAGATGCGGCTTATTGGGGATGTCATATCTTGACTACATCGAAGGGGGGACCAATTGATTATTTAGAAAATCATGCAACGTATATTAATCCTAATTCCCAACGCGATTTGGAAGGTGCCCTGCAAGATTTAATCGACGCTTGCGATCATCCAACTTCTCAGCAATATATTTATGAGAATCATTTAAAAGCACCGTCTTCCTTGAATTTAGTTGATGAATACAGAGAAATATGTGATGCTTTCTGATACTCACTCTTCAACACCCGATTGCTTTGTTCTGCATTCGGGATTACATTTAATTGTTCTATATTTGATTCCCTTTGCTTTCCTTGACTGTCGCACCGACCTCTTATTGAATTATTATGCGTGACACATGCGATACAGCTTTAATAGTATTACAGCCCCGACTGTATTCATATAGATCTCAAGTTTTTGAGGCTTTAATTGATCGGTATTCTATTTTTGGCATATTTGATCTTCGATGTTCAGCTCCAAAATTTACCTATAAAAATATACCTGATGGAAGTTTTATAAAGTGGATAATAGCATTCATTGCTTTCTTGTGTCAAGCAAAATCTAATTATAGACGTGTCATTCTTTTTTCGCCTGCGTATACTTCTCATGCGGGAATTGTTCTGTCTACGCTTATATCTAAATTATTTCACTTAAAGGTTGTTGTGCATGGCCAAGCTAATTTCAAGAAATCACCCACGTCTGTAGCTGGAAAAGTAATTGCTTTTTATTGGTTAGCTATTTCTGATAAATATATATCCTATTCAGAAATCGGCTTAGACTATCCTTATAATAGTAGCCCCAAGGTTCTTGTAGTTCCAAATAGGTTTGAATCTCTTGAATCTTTAGATATATTCTCAACCCCAAAGATAACACTCTCGAAACCGTCTAACTCATTCAGATTAAAACTCCTTTTCATTGGGCGTTATAGAAATAATTGCGGTTTAGACTTTTTAGTGGAAACTCTTTCACTGTTAGATCATAGTCATTCCTTTGAGCTACATCTCATTTCAGATTTCTCTCAAGTAGAACACGATTTTATTATTTCTTATGGAGCAATTTATGGCAAAGAAATTTTAGATGTTGCTCGAGAGTGTCATATAGGTATTTATCCTGGAGATGCTGGACTGAGCATCTTGCATTATATGGCGCTTGGTCTTTGTCCCATTACTCATTCATCTATACGCGAGCATAGCGGGCCTGAGCCTAATTATATAAAACATGGATACAATGGTTTCATGTACAAGAAAAACTCCAAAGCTGATCTCTTATGCGTATTAAAATACTTATACGCCAACACTGATGTTTTGACCAGTACACGTATGAATGCATTTGCTTTTGCAAAAAACATACATAAGACTACTTATTCTCAAGAATTTGATTCAGTATTTTCTTCCCTTTAACTTATGAAAATTCTACGTGTAGTTCGTACCATGGACGCAACTGCTGGTGGAGTTGCCCAAGGCATTCGTTCTATTCACCAACACATGCGTGATCTCGGATGCATTACCAAGGTTATATGTTTTGACACACCTGATTGTGATTGGTCTGATGATTTAAATGGCGATATTATATGTTTGGGCCCTGTTTCATCTAAGTTTGGCTATAAGAAAGGACTTGTACGATCTATTAAAAATTATGCGTTAAACTTTGTTGTCGTTATTATTGAGGGACTATGGACATACCATGGATTCGCTACCTGGAGAGCACTATAAGGTACCAATATTCCTTATTGTGTCTACACTCATGGTATGTTAGACCCATGGTTCAAAAAAACATATCCTTTTAAGCATTTCAAAAAGACAATTTTTTGGCATTTATTTGAATATAGAGTCCTACGAGATGCCGAACTCGTTTTTTTTACGACTGAGCAAGAAAAATATCTAGCTGCACAATCTTTCTCTAGATATTGAGTTTTTTATTGTTTTAAAGGCTTTATCCTTGCAAATTGGATGAAAAATCTAGTATCACCACCTATTTGCTTGATCTATCTACTAATTGTTGTTTAAATTTTGCATTTTTTCGCATAACATGGTTACTCTTTCCGGTTTGCGTTTTTATCTTTTTGGTATTTTATTATCAATATCCCTTATTGCTTATTCTAGTCCAACCATTGCCTCCGCTTTTGATGATAGTACCATTCAATTATTTCGTCCGTTTGTTGGACTTTCAAGAAACTTAGGCATTCTTCTATTAGTTGTTTCACTGCTTTCCGGTCCTTTCTTAGCGCTTCAAAAAAATATTTCGTTTCTGAATAATTCACGCCTTCTTTTTTTAGTTTGTTCATTATTAGCTTTTAGGACCTTGATTGGACCTCTTTTACGAGATTCATGGTCATCAGCCGACTTTGTGGATGTTACTGTCTGGCTCTCAATTTATTTTTTCCTTTCATTTCTCCGTTTTTGCTTTAAGCAAGATTTTCTTCAATCAATCATTTTTATCAAGAAGGCGATACTACAATTTATTTCTCTGTTCTTGTATACAACCTTTTTTCTCTATATTCTGGCTCCTCAAGTTTTAGTCGTAGAGGGTAGACGTTTTTTTGGTATTTTTGCTCATCCTAATTTTGCTGGGGTTACCTATGCGCTCTTTTCTGTAATTATCTTGCAAGAATTGTTGTATAAGCTTAGGTTTAGTTCTTTTAAAATTGTTTCATTTAGATCTTTCCTCTACTTAATACCAGCTTCCTTTTCTTTGTACTTTATTTTTTTGACCGGTTCAAGAACTTCTTTTGTCTCCCTTGTTATTGCATTATTCTTTTTAAATTTTAAGCCAAAACGTTTACTTTTTCTTGTTTTCTTGATACTTGTCTTTTATTTCTTGTTTTTTGGAAGTGCTCTTTTTCAGAACAGCTCAGAACCGAATGATCTATACAGAACTTTTTCATTGTATGATACACGTTCATATGCTTGGTTACATCTATTCCAGGTTGGGGTTGACAATTTCTTTCTTGGCGTTGACAATCCAGGATTTAGCGAAAATTCTCTTCTTTATTTATTTGCACATGGCGGCATTCTTGGTTTCTTTGCGTTATTCATTCCAGTTACTTTAATTTTATTTCTTAGTTTTAGTCCAATGAATTACCAATATGTTCAACGTTTGTTTTTTGGATTTTCACCTTTGTGCGTCATTTTTGTCTCATCTTTTTTTGAAGGTAGTTTAGCCAAGGATTTATTGTCTTATCCAATACTTATTTTTATGATTTATATTTCTCTTTTTGATTATGGTCGTACTCCTTCTGTTTCTCGTTTGTTTGCTTTGACCAAGTCCACTGCTTAGGAGTTTGCTGAAAAACCCCGCTGTCTCTGCGAAAATGGGTCATCTGCCCAGCTGAGATGCGAGGTCAGCGGGAGCGCAGCGGCTCCCTGTTCCCCTACGTGTCGATTGAGGAGCGGATCCCAGCCAGCCATCCGCTGCGGCAGATCAGGAAGATTGCCGATCAGGCCCTTGATCGGCTCAATCCCAAGTTCTGTGAGCTCTACGCCGTAGAAGGCCGGCCATCGGTGCCACCCGAGCAGCTTCTGCTGGCCTCGTTGCTGCAGGCGTTCTACGGGATCCAATCGGAGGGCTGCTATTGGAGCAGCTCAACTACAACCTGCTGTTTCGCTGGTTTGTGGGGCTGAGCCCGGATGATCCGATCTGGCATCCCACCACATTCACCAAGAACCGAGAAAGGCTTCTCAATGACGAGGTGATGGGTCGGTTTCTGGAGAAGCTGATGGGGGCACCGGAGGTGAAACCGCTGCTCAGCGATGAGCACTTCTCGGTGGACGGCACGCTGCTGCAGGCTTGGGCGTCCCATGCCTCGCTGGAGCGGATCGACGGAGAGGACGATCCACCGCCGCCGCCATCAGGCCCCGGCGAGGGTTTTGGCGCTCCAAAGCCCGGCAGGAAGAGGGCCAAGGGTGATTTCCGAGGCATCAAGCTCAGCAACCAGACCCATCGCTCCAGCACGGATCCCGACGCCTACTGGCCCGGAAATCGAATGCCCACCCGGCAATGCCCAGCTACCGGGGCCATGTGCTGATGGACAACCGCCATGCCCTGATCGTTGATTGCAAGGTGACGCAGGCGGTGGATCTCCGGCACCAGCGACTCCACCTGCGCCACATCGCCAGGCTGCTGCAGGCCCCATTCTCCACAGCCGCCCGTGCTCTCAGCCGACTGGGTCTGGGTCGACTGCGGAACCTGGATCCCTAGCGCTTGCGCTTCTGCGAAGCAGTAACCACGCGTGCAGCGTTACGAGTGGGAGCGTCCGGGCGACCTGATCCACATCGACATCAAGTCCCTGGCCCGCTTCCGCCGGGTGGGCCACCGGATCACCGGTGATCGCCAAAAGGGCCGCTCCTACGGCGTCGGCTACGACAAGGTTCACGTGGCTGTGGATGACGCCACACGCCTCGCCTACGTCGAGGTGTTGGCGGATGAGCAGAAGCCAACGGTGATCGGCTTTCTCAGCCGAGCCGTCGCCTGGTTCAACGGTCAGGGCGTCGAGTGCCGGCGGGTGATGAGTGACAACGGGCTTGCGTACGTCTCCAAAGCGTTCGCCAAGGCCTGCTGCACCCTGGGGTTGCGGCACATCCGCACCAGGCCCTCTACACGCCCAGAACCAACGGGAAGGCCGAGAGGTTTATTCAGACACTCTGCAAGGAATGGGCCTATGCCATGACCTTCCCGAACTCTGAGGAGCGCAACCGCTGGCTACCCCGTTATCTGTCGATCTATAACCGGCTCAGGAAGCACTCAGCCCTCGGCTGGCGCTCACCCCAGCAGCGACTCGTTGAGCTGCTCTGCTGACCAACCTGGTGAGACACAACAGCTAAGCCTTTAGCGTTCAGACCGTCTCTGTCACGAAAGGACCTCCAGTTTCAAGAGCTTGGCGGCCTGATTGAGTCGCCGGTCGAAGCAGGCGAAGGTGAGCGGAAGCGCAAACTGCTCATGCAACTGATGGACCGCTGCAAGCTGCACGCTGTCGTAGCCACGCAGGGCGAAGGCATCAGCAAATCGCCCAGCTGTTTCCACCAATGGCTGGCTGACTTCAACGATGGTGAAGGTCTCCCAGGATTGGACCAGGTGCTGGCGAGCCTGTTCGAGATCTTCGTCGCTGACCGGGTCTTCCCGCTGGATGCGAGCCAGAGCTGACATTGCTTCGGCCCAGGTGATCCTGCAAACCCCGATGGCATCAACAGTGGTGCTGATCTGCCGCAGCTGCTCTGATTGGGCTTCGTCAACCAGCAACTTCATCAAGGCACTGGTGTCACAAAAAAGGATCACCAGCTCAACCCCGATCCTCAATCACGATGTCGCTCAGCAACTTCCCTTGCCCCCGCAACTTCACGGGAGGGGGCAAGTTGGGCTTCTGACCGTTCCAACTGATCACACCGGCATCAATCGCCTTTTGCATCGGGCTGCTGATCCCTGAGTCCGCTGGCTTCACAGCGGTGATGCGGGCGATCGGTTTGCGGTGTGAGGTGACTTCCACCTCCTCACCGGCCTGCACCCGGCCGAGCCATTCGGAGAGGTGGGTCTTGAGATCCCGCACCGACACCTGTCTTGTGACTACATCTGCCATGGCCGTCTCTGACAATGTGACCACATTAGGTCGCGCAGACGCCAGGATTGTTCTGGTGCTGATCAATCTCACCAGAGGGTCCGGCAAGGGACGCTGAAGAGTTGTGGGTCGGCGGTGAAACCCGCCGCTTCAGGCTGGGCGAGATCTCAGTCCTGTCAACGATTCAGCTTCATGCATTGCATGCATGGACATTGGGTATTCGGCAGAAGGCTCTTTCCCTCCCGTAATGGGAGGAGTCGCAAAGTCGTGTGCGCGTCATCGCCAAGAGAACCTTGGTGCAGTTCTGGGAGTCGGGTCATGGTGATGCTGAACAACCCCTCAAGGCCTGGCACGCCCTCGCCAAGGCCGCCACTTGGAGACATCCACAGGAGATTAAGGCCAAGTTTTCCATTGCCAGTTTTCTTGCCAACAACAGGGTTGTCTTCAACATCAGCGGCAACAAATACCGCTTGATCGTCAAAGTGGACGACGACTTCCAAGTGATCTTTATCCGATTCATCGGCAGTCATGCCGAGTACGACAAGGTCGACGCTTCAATCATCTGAGACATCCCATGCAACCGATCAGACCCATTCGCAACGAAGCTGATTACGAGCTTGCGCTTCAGGAGATTGATCGCTGCCTGGATGCAGCGTCAGGCAGCCCTGAACGGGACCAGCTTGAAGTTCTGACTGTTTTGGTTGATGACTATGAGGCCAAGCATCACTCCATCGGCCCACCTGAGCCCATCGCCGCGATTGAGTTTGTCCTTGAGCAGCGAGGGCTGTCGCGGAAAGATCTGGAAGGAGTCATTGGGAGCAGCGGGCGCATCTCAGAGGTGATGAACAACCGACGCTCGCTGTCGTTGACGATGATCCGAAAGCTGGTGGAGACGTTTGATCTTCCCGCTGATGTGTTGATTCGTCGCACTGAGAGGTCAGCGGCCCAGGACCTCACGACCAGCGTGTCTGCGTAGGTGACGGATCGATCTCCAGCTGATCTCTGCACTGGAGACCTGTTTGAAAGCGACGAGTAACGCTGCTGGGTCGGATCTTGGGATTGGTCGACATTGCGTCTCCAAGGTGTTGCCGCATAGCGTTGTGGCAACGATGCCTTCCGGCAGCGCCATGGGCTCGATCACACGGGTCCTTCCATTGAGGGAGGACAACGTCAATCGGCCAGGGCAATCTGAGGGGAATAGTCCGCTCGCTCGATGGCTCCTGCGCTGCTCTTCATCACCGGCGCTCTGGCCGGGTTGATTGCTGGCTTCATCTTCAGATGTCGCCGATATTCAAGAGTTTCAAATTGATCAGTTGTGCCCGTTTCCGTGGCTCCAAGGCCGTGGGATTGATCTGGATGAATGCGTTAGCTCATCTGGCGCTGAAGCTGTGTGGCGGAGACCTGCAACCCGTTCAAGATCGGCTCGGCGACCGTGTGTGGGAACGCAGCAGGTAGCTGGTTCTGCACCTCGGTGATCACCGTTGGTGTCTGGGCGATCAGGTCGTTGAGGATCGGTTGGGCGTCGCCCAGCCCAAGACGTTTTGCGGTGATCAGCATCTGGCGGCTGGTGATCTGAAGAGGCTCGTCGTACCTGCTTTTTGTTCCCAATCAAGCCATGGCCATCCTGAGCTTTTGTTGTGGCCACTGGCCCCTGCGGCGTCCGATCACGGGCCAGGCCGAGAGCACGTCATACAGAGGAGTCAGCTGGAAGCGACCGCCCGGCTTCAGGAAGAGGCTGAAGTTCTTGGCGTGGCCATCAATGGCCCGCAACATCCAGAACAAGACCTGGGCCTTGAAAAATGTGGTTAGGTCTCCGCGTTCTGAAGATTGCGCCAGCAATGCAGCAATGGATTGCATGCTTGGTCCGCCTCTGTTCTCGTATTTGTTAATGGCTGGAGTGGACGTTGCCTGGCAGACATCCTCTGTGGGCAGGCGCAGCCAATGGGTGCCGCTGGAGTGCAGGCGGCGATCAAAGCGCTGCACGATCAGGCAGTGCTCACCGTGGAGCCGGGCCATCTCCGTGGCGGCAACTGGTACCCCATAGGCCTTCAGCAACCTGCTGCAGAGCCACTCATTTTCCACGGATGAGCTGAAATCAATCTGACCTTCTCCGATCACACCCATCGGCAACTTGAAGATATGGGTTGTTGGCGTGCTGCCCAGCGGCAGACACCATTGGTTGTTGTGCCAGAGGAAGGCGGTTTTTTCCTGGGCACCGGCCACAGAGAGCCGGAGTTCATCGGGCTCTGGGCTCACAGATCCTGGAGCCGATGCTGCTGTGACGGCGCGCAGGCGCAGGCCGATCTCCCTGTCGCTCAGTGGCCGGGCCTCAATGCGATGGATGCCGCTGGGTTCCTGGCCTGGCGGGAGCAGCTGCACGGCGCCGGCACAATCGCGTCCAACCGCTGCCAGTAGATCGAAGGCACTGGTGCTGGCGGCTTGAAAACGGGTCTGGGCTCTGCAGCGGATGGCGTCGCTGTCAGGAAGGAGGTTGTCAAACCAGCTCTCCACGGCCTTGCCGCTGAGCGTTGTGGCCTCGATGCCTGCCGGCAGCGACAACGTCAACGGGCGGAATTGGCTGGAGTTCAGCCAGGACTGGTCGTAGATGAACTTCTGTGGCCTACGGGCTGGCAGCACCCAGGTTCCGATCCGTTCGCTATTTATCCATACGGCCAGGGAGCGCGCCTGCGTTGGTCTGCCCATCACCACTCGGTGAGTTCGTCGCCTGTTTCCCGGGGCCGAATCACCAGTTCAATGACGAGCGCGGCCAGGATCAGCAGGAGACGATCCACGGTGAAGCGACCCGGTTGCAGTTCGAGCTAGAAGACCCTTGCCTGGCTGGTTCCACTGGCCTTCACACCCAGCTCCTGCTGGCTCAGATTCCGCTGCCGTCGTGCTCCCCTGAGGAGCGATCCCAACTGTGCAGGGACGCGGATCACCCGCTCGCCTGCGGCCATGGCTTACTCGATTTTCAGATAAATGCAAGTTATCAGGATTTCTGCTAAACGCTGTTTATTAAGAATTCGAGTATCGGTGGCAGTCGTCGCCTCGTGTTTTGAAACGGATGCCGGTCAGGCTGCTGAGCTCCGACGACATCACCACCCAGGCTGGTGTTGTTCTCAACAGCAGAAGTAGGGAGCAGGGTCATGGGTGGCTGGTGGCTTGACACCGGTGATGTGCTCAAACCCCAGCACGCTTCCTCAATCTTGACTTCGTTCATACCGTGATCGCCACCTCTCCCGGGTTGAGCTGATCAGCCCAGGCTCTTGGTGATTGCCCTTGGACTTGTTGGTTCAACCACCTGGTGAAGGATCTGGCTCACCTCTTGCTCCATCGAGTGGCCATGCTGTCAACGCCGGAGATGGTCGTGGGCGGGCTCTGCCTGAGGGTCTGTTGAAGTTTGATGGCATCTCCCATGAGGAAATTCGTAAGACCTCTGCTCTGCTGGTGAAAGCCAGGAGCTGAAACATTGAGCCTTGAACAGTGGCAAGCCCCGCCACAGGGGCGGGGCCTGTCTGGTTGCAACCGTGATGGTTTTTCGCTTCCCCTCCAGTAGTGAAATGCCAATAACTTAAGAGCTCAATCATCCGATATTTAATCCATAGATGGTTTCAAATTCATCCTGGAAAGGAGACGTTTTCAAGAGCTCGCTGATTCCCAGTTCCTCCTGCCAATCGGTGATCGACTTTTCCCAGCCCTCTTCCCAGCGAGGCGAGAACAGTTCAGGAACCTTTTGGCCCACCGCAATGCCAAAACCGATTGCATCCCAGATCAGCCTGCGCTCACCTGGTTCGTAGGCACCTCGCAGCATCCATGATGTAAGAGTTCCTATATCTGAGGGGACTGATCCGGTGCTTGCATAAAACGCTGTCGCAGCAGCTTCACCGGCCACTGTGATCGGAAGTCCAAGAATCGTATGGTGAATATCATGCAACCGGAAAGCTCTGGTTAACGCAAACTCTTCATCAGTTTGAGATTCCGGTATTTGCGACTGATCAACTAAAAAAGAAATCCCAAGCTTTTCAAGGCGGCGATGCATGCACCATCCAAGGCTCCCTTTGGGCATCGCAGCCATTTGCTCCAAATCTGGCCATCGTGGTGAAGGCCTGTTGGCCAGCAGCTCCTGAACGCTTGGGGTGGCTAAAATTCTTTCAATAACATCTTTCTGCAGCTTGCTACTGCCTGGAATCCCCAAATATCGGCCGGATCGAAAGATTCTTTCAGGCTGCTTCGCTGTCTGCAGAATTGAAATTCCTAGCTTTGTGACACCCTCAGAAAATGATGAGCGTACGAAATTCTTTTGCGCGGAAGTCATCCGTTGATGCAGCTCTGCAATCAATGTCGCTGGAAACCCAGACTATTTCCTCTCCCGAAAGGGTGATTTCTTTCTGAGACTTTGCTGAGTCAACGGGCCTGCTTCGGTCAGCCAGACGAGTTTGGTTTGATGCTCAGGCAACCGAGGGAGATGCCTAAAGGCCTGTGGCGTTCTTCGGAGATTCTCATTGAGGTCTCCCCCGGTTGAGGGATTCAAATTGCAGCCGATCGATGCAACCTGAGGGGAATGGTTTAAGTGCGCGATGGCTCCCACCCTTCTGTTCATCACCGGC
>ENA-UENX01000229-UENX01000229.1-marine-metagenome-genome-assembly--contig:-NODE-229-length-28714-cov-3.462920_pt1 | contig 28714 bp, 24 predicted proteins | sample MGYA00237875_ERZ529327 | MGnify/ENA primary metagenome ERZ529327 (study PRJEB26372, sample SAMN05368347) | marine metagenome | biome: cultured habitat; feature: ocean water; material: water; isolation... | reverse complement strand
CCGCTTTCTTTGGCGACCTTTGCGATAGAATATGGAATCTGGGGCCCTTCTCCGAGGTGGAGCCATTTTTTCAATATGCTTTTCTATGCTTTAAGTGGGGTATTGCTTTTTCGTGTACTGTCTCAATTTCTTTCCATAAAGGGAAAGAAGTGGTGGCAAAATATTCCGTTTTGGGCTAGTCTCCTATTTGTGCTGCACCCCGTACATACAGAGGTAGTAGCCAATATTAAGGGGCGAGACGAGATTTTAGCGCTACTGTTCGCGCTTGCGACCCTGTATTACTCCATCAGATATATTGATCATAAGAAGGTTTTTTCATTAGTGATGGCTGCTGTCAGCTTTTTCGTGGCCCTGATGGCCAAGGAGAATGCCTTGACCTTTATCGCCGTCATTCCATTGACCTTATTTCTGTTTAGAGGGGCTTCGCTCAAGCAATTGGGATGGGCCACTGGTCCTTTGATACTCACTTTTCTAATATACTTAGGAATTCGGGTTGGGGTGATTGGCTATCTATTAGGTAGTGGACAGGAGGTTACGGGCATTATGAATAATCCTTTTTATGGGGCTACCTTCGGTGAAAAGTATGCTACGATCATGTATACTTTGGGGCAGTATATAAAACTGTTGTTTTTTCCGCACCCATTGACACATGATTATTACCCTTATCAAGTTCCGATTATCAATTGGTTGGATGCCAGAGCGCTGGTTTCTCTGGCGCTTTATCTAGGATTGCTTTGGATCATGATCAGGCAATGGAAGCAGCGACCGATCATATCTTGGTCAATTGCCTATTACATCCTCACCCTATCCATTGTTTCCAATATAGTTTTTCCGGTAGGAGCACCGATGAACGAGCGCTTTCTTTACATGCCCTCCGTGGGCGCTACTGTCCTTTTGGCATATTTGGTTTGGGATCTGCTACCGAAGGTACTGGCGACATTCAATTGGACAAAACAACTTGGTTGGGCCTTGTTGGGGCTTTTTGCCATTGGGTTCACTTTTAAATCCTGGGCTCGAATTCCGGCTTGGAAAGACGAGATGAGTTTGAATAGAGCAGCAATTAAGGTTCGACCAATAGTGCACGAGCGAATAGTTATATGGCCTACTCCCTCTATCAAGCTGGCCTACAAACCAATGACCAGACGCAACGCAAGCAGTTGTACGAGGAAGCCCTGCCCTACGTCAACCGTGCACTAGAGATCTATCCCACCTATAGCGATGCGGTCACTTGTAAAGGCGGTTTGGTCGCTGGACTCTACCAAATGGATGGTAATCTGGATAAATTACTGGAGGAATTTTACTCCCTGCTACGGGCCCGGCATGTTAGCTTCCTGGACCAATACATGGTTTATCTCAATGGACAAGCAGATCGGAATAAGCTAGCGCAATTTTACCACCGAGCGGGATTTCAACTGCTGGCGGAAGAACAACGAAACTATCCTTTGGCCCTGCAATACCTAAACTATGGAATTCAGGTTGCGCCGAATAATGTGCAACTCTTGCAAGACATAGCCTCTGTCTATCTGGCAACCGGCCAATATGGTAATGCGGTTCAGATCAGCCAAAGAGGTTTACAATTGGAAGCTGGAAATTCCAGCTTAAACCAAATACTGCAGGAAGCGAGTCGTTTGCAATCCAATTGATCGTCCGTTTGTCCTTATGCATGTACACATCTTACTAATAGGCACACACTTGTGAAGGAGAAGAGTATAACTAGTTTCCCATCTGTGTTGAGGCTATTGCTATGGATCACCCTTATGTTCCATGCTCACTTTTTTGCCATTAATTATATTGTATAACTAAAAAAGTTAAATAGTTTACCTTTTTTGAATAAAACAAAATTGTGTTTTTTGTTGATTTTTCAAACAATAAACACTAAATTATTACTGTTTTGATGGCAAAAGCAGCTATGTAACGCCCTGGTTTTACTGCTGTTAATAGAGTATGATAGTTCTCTTGGTTGTGTAAAGTGCAGTTATATAATGGTTTGTAGGTTTGTTTTTGTTTGTTGATTATTTATTACTTTTTGTTTTAATAATTTGTTTTTTAAAACAAAAAATGTATTTTTGTAGTGTAATCATATAATCAGAAAGATGGAACTACAAATCTTAGTTAGCAAAAAAGGAACAAAAGTAGTTACAGCAACTAACTTACATAAGGCCTTGCAACTACAAGATCATCACTATTCCACGAATGTCAGACGCTGGCTTAACGAGATTTACGAATTCAGAGATGGAATTCGTAAGCCAGTCCGAATGACGGATTTCGCGCCAAGAAAGATCAAGGACAATCCGATTTTATCTGATTTCTATATATCGATCGAATTGGCAAAACTGATTACCCTTAACTCCAAGAGTAAGGTGAAAAGAAAGTATGCCAAGTGGCTATTCTCTTTGGAAGATGAAGAGGAGACTTCAGTATTGATGAATCAGGATCAAATTCTTACCGCCTTAGAATTGGCAAAAGCCATGAGTCTAATGTCCTGCCAAGAGGCTTCTGAAAAGGAACACCTTAAACTATACGAAAAGCGCAATGGCGGGAATGCTGCCAATTGGTGGAAACATCGCTCAGAAATATTGGGATACTCAGCAAGCAAGCTGCGAGAAAGGATGAAGATGATGGGGAAAAGTGTAAGTGGTAAGACGCAGAAGCAAATGCTATTGCTGGTTGATAAGTATGAAACGATCCGTACTGGAGTGGTGGATCACTTCATTGCCAAAGGAAAGTCTGAGGCGTACGCTAGACGAATTGGCGATCTAGCAAAAGCCTTGGCCAAAGAGATGCAGATGGAGATTCATGATGATCGAAAATCCGCATCACTTTTTACCCCACATATCAAACCAGAAGTCATTAATAATATTCGTACGCTAAATACCGAAAGCTATCTGGAGGTAGTGTAGTTGAAGAGAAAGAGCGGATTTAGATAGGCTCTTTACTACTTGAAAATATAGGATGTGGGACTTGCCCTCTTAGCCGATTTGACTGGTAATGCTGCAGTCCCTCCCCAATAAATTATTGTCGTCGTCTTACGGAAACCAATTTTTTAACGAGTAATAAACTGGGTCAATCTGCCTCCTTTTACCTTTTACACCCTCAAGCTTGTAGATTGACCCAGCTCCCACCCAATCTCACTTCCTTTTCCATTTTCTTCTTGTTAACTTGCCGGAGACCAAACGGTACTCCTCATGTTAGATCAGTTTCACAAAGCCACGGCTCAACTGGGCGATATCTCCATTCGCTATGCCATGGCAGGTTCAGGTCCACCGCTATTATTGCTACATGGCTATCCACAAACCCACGTGATGTGGCATAAGATTGCTCCAACACTGGCAGAGCGATTCACCGTAGTGGCTAGCGACATGAGAGCCTATGGCGATAGCTCTAAACCCCCAACTGATGCCCATCATAGCCCGTATTCCAAAAGAGCTATGGGAAATGATCAAGTAGAACTGATGCGCCAATTGGGTTTTGAGGAGTTTCTGCTGGCAGGGCATGATCGAGGCGGTAGGGTAGGGCATCGAATAGCCCTGGATCACCCCGATGCCATTCACAAGTTAGCTGTACTCGATATCGCCCCTACTTATACTATGTATAGGACTACCGATATGGAATTTGCCAGGGCTTATTACCATTGGTTTTTTTTAATCCAGCCACATGATTTACCGGAACGAATGATTGGTGCTGATCCAGCTTTTTACCTGAATAAGAAATTTGGGCAATGGGGGAGAGATAGTGCCGCCTTTACACCGGAGGCGCTAGCGGAATACCATCGCTGTTTTACGCCGGAGACCATTCACGCCAGTTGTGAAGACTATCGGGCTTCTGCCACGATTGATCTGGAGCATGATCAAGTGGATATTGACCAAGGAAGGAAGGTCCAATGTCCGCTACTATGCTTGTGGGGAGAGAAAGGCTTCGTAGGGCAAAAATATGATGTGATTGCGGAATGGAAGAAATGGGCAGATCAGGTGGAGGGGAAAGGCCTTCCCTGTGGACATTACCTACCAGAAGAAGCTCCGGATGAGACGCTGGAGGAATTGCTTAACTTTTTTAATTGATCAGATCCATGAAAACCTATCACATAGCAACCGTTCCAGGAGATGGTATCGGCAAGGAAGTCATCCCAGCCTCAGTGGAAGTCTTGAATGCCGTAGCCAGTTTATGTGGTTTCCAATTATCGTATCAAAACTTCGACTATTCCTGCGAATACTTCAAAGAGCATGAGCACATGATGCCTGAAGATGGTTTGGATCGATTGCGGGATTCTGATGGTATCTTTCTAGGCGCCGTCGGTTATCCTGGCGTGCCAGATCATGTCTCTCTCTGGGGCTTGTTGATCCCCATTCGTAGAGGCTTTCAACAATACGTCAATCTCCGACCTGTTCGATTATTGAAGGGCATCCGCTCACCGCTAGCCGAACCGGGTGAAATTGACTTCTATATTGTTAGGGAAAATAATGAAGGAGAATATTCTTCCATTGGGGGAAGATTGCACGAAGGGACACCCTATGAAGTTGTGGTACAAGAAAGTGTATTCACCAAGCGAGGAGTGGATCGAGTAATGCGTTTTGCCTTTGAATTAGCGAATAAGCGACGACAAAAATTGACCAGCGCTACCAAATCCAACGGTATTATTCACACCATGCCTTATTGGGATGAACGCTTCGCCGCCATCGGCCAGGAGTACCCATCGGTGGAACGAGATCAATTCCATATCGATATCTTGACGGCACACTTTGTTCAGCATCCAGACTGGTTTGATGTAGTTGTTGCTAGCAATCTCTTTGGAGATATCTTATCCGATCTAGGGCCAGCTGTCGTTGGTGGAATGGGCATTGCACCTGGCGCCAATATCAATCCAGAAAAGGAATTTCCAAGCATGTTTGAACCGGTACATGGCAGTGCTCCGGACATCGCAGGTAAGGGCATTGCTAATCCCATCGCCTGCATTTGGACAGGAGCCATGATGCTGGATCACCTGGGTAAGGAAGAGGCGGCACAACTTGTCGTGGATGCCATTGAAAAGACGACCGACGAAGCTAAAGTATTGACTCGGGACTTGGGTGGGAAGGCTTCTACACAGGAAGCTACCCAAGCTATTATTGATAATCTTGGAAAAAGGTAGTTGCTCTAGCTCAGCTCGTCCAATAAGACTTGAAGTATTTGCTGCGCAGCCACGGCTATTTTAGTGCCGGGCCCAAAAACTCCAGCTACTCCTTTGTCATATAAGAATTCGTAATCCTGATGCGGAATGACACCCCCTACGATCACCATAATATCTTCACGCCCCAAGGCAGCTAAGGCATCGATGGTAGCAGGTACTAGGGTCTTATGTCCTGCTGCCAGGGAAGAAATCCCTAATATATGCACATCATTTTCTGCAGCCTGTCTGGCGGCTTCTTCGGGAGTCTGGAATAGCGGGCCGATGTCTACGTCGAAGCCTAGGTCGGCAAAGCTGGTGGCGATGATCTTGGCGCCCCGGTCGTGCCCATCCTGACCTAATTTCGCAATCATGATGCGCGGACGACGCCCTGCTTGTTCCGCAAACTGGTCGGCCATCTGCTGCGTCTGCTTGAAGTCTTCATCCATACTTATCTCGCTTGCATATACTCCGGAAATGGATCGAGTAGTGGCCACGTATCTGCCAAAGGCCTTTTCCATAGCCATGGAAATCTCTCCTAGAGTGGCTCGGTGTCGAGCGGCTTCCACAGCAGCTTCCAATAGATTGCCTGATCCCGTACTGGCAATATCTGCTAGTTTTGCCAGCGCCTCTTGTACCTTTTCCTGATCTCGCTTGGCTTTGATTTCCTGAATGCTTTGGACTTGTGCCTCTCGGACAGCAGTATTATCTACCTCGAGAATATCGATGGGAGCGGAATCCGCCGGTGGGAAGATATTCACACCGATGATTTGATCTTTTCCGCTGTCAATACGAGCTTGTTTTCGTGCAGCAGCCTCTTCAATACGCATCTTCGGTAGGCCTTCTTCAATCGCACGAGTCATTCCGCCCAATTCTTCTACCTCCTGAATAAGCGCCCAAGCTCTTTCTGCTAACTGCTGTGTAAGGTATTCCACATAATACGACCCTGCCCACGGATCAACCGCCTTAGTGATGCCCGTTTCTTCTTGCAGGAAGATCTGCGTATCTCTAGCAATTTTTGCAGAGAAGTCTGTAGGTAAGGCAATCGCTTCATCCAAAGAATTGGTGTGGAGAGATTGAGTGCCGCCCATAGTGGCTGCCAAGGCTTCTATGCAAGTACGAGCGACATTATTGAATGGATCCTGTTCGGTTAAACTCCAGCCAGAGGTTTGGCAGTGGGTCCGCAGGGCCATCGATTTTGGGTTTTGCGGGTCGAATTGTTTGACGATTTTCGCCCATAGCAATCTTCCGGCTCGCATTTTAGCGATTTCCATAAAGTGATTCATGCCTATGCCCCAGAAAAAGGAAAGGCGAGGCGCGAAATCATCGATCTTTAGTCCGGCATTTAGTCCGGTGCGAATGTATTCTAGCCCATCAGCTAGGGTATAAGCCAATTCGAGGTCAGCGGTGGCCCCAGCTTCGTGCATGTGATAGCCACTAATGCTGATGGAGTTGAACTTGGGCATATGCTGAGCCGTGTAGGCAAAAATATCAGCAATAATCCGCATGGATGGTGCCGGCGGATAGATATAGGTATTGCGGACCATGAATTCCTTAAGAATGTCATTCTGAATGGTACCGCTAAGTTTAACTTTTTCAACACCTTGCTCCTCTGCTGCCACAATGAAGAAGGCCATGACCGGAATTACGGCTCCATTCATGGTCATCGAGACGGACATCCGATCTAGGGGAATGCCATCGAATAGCGTCTTCATGTCTTCGACGGTATCGATCGCTACCCCTGCTTTACCTACATCCCCTTTTACTCGTTCATGATCAGAGTCGTAGCCACGGTGCGTGGCCAAATCGAAGGCCACGGAAAGTCCCTTTTGTCCCTGAGCCAAATTCCTACGGTAAAAGGCATTGCTTTCTTCGGCAGTCGAAAAGCCAGCATACTGGCGGATCGTCCAAGGACGCACGGTATACATGGAGCTGTAGGGGCCTCTCAGATAGGGTGGGATACCGGATACAAAGTGCAAATGTTCGGCTTCCTCAATGTCCTGGGCATCAAAGCGGGCTTTGATTGGAATTTGCTCCGGCGTTTCCCAATTCTCGCCGTTTTCGCCGGAATCAGCCAGCCGCGTTTGCAGTGGTATTTCTTTGAAATTTGGTTTGATCATGGCTAGGGTTTTGGTGGGGCTAATCTAGATTCGTGGTAAATGGAATGGACTCAAATACCAGATCCCCAAGGTCGGACCGCATCACCAATTGCTCTCCTTTATAGCCAAAAGTAGTCGTACTGTGTAGGTAATTGTAGAAGTCCTTTTCTAATGGACCGCTGGCTGGACACTCTTCTTGGGTACGTCCGATTCCTCCGGAAATATTGAAAGTTCCTTCGCTAGCATAATAGGTGGCGTGATAGCGATTACAAGGGCCTTTTCCCACCAATGTACCTGCCTCGAAGGCTATCTTAAAGACAGTTTCTTTGGGCATTTTAGTTGGCATCTTTACCAATTGCCAGGAAGTTTGTTCAATAGAACCCTGTACCAGCTGAGCGTTATTGCCGCAATTCGAAAGGCTTAAGCCTAAGCCTAGGATTAAAAGTCCGATAATTCTGTTCATAGAAGATTCTTTTCGATTCCGTAAAAGTAAGGAATCTTCCGCAAGAACCCTCCGTGAATTATTGCTCAGAAGTTTTTCCTATCTCAGAAATGCTCGGAGCCTTCCAACGCTCCGTACCCACTGGGTCGGCTTGCGCTTTTCGGATCGCTTCGCTGCTGCGCCGTTTGTCATAGACCATAGCTATAGTCATGATGATACTGGTGGCAATAATGATGAACAAGAGTATGCCCGCATCGAATCCGGCTACTTCAGCTTCTTTCGGAATGTTATAGAACAATAGGATGGTAATCAATCCACGGGGAGCCACAAATACCTGCGGTAATATATCCTTCCCGATGAATAGTCGCAGAATGATAAACCGGATAACATAAATGGATAGAATGATCAAAAGACTAACGATAGCCACGGTTACGCTGGCCAATGAGGCTAAAGATATGGTCAACCCAAAGATCACAAAGAAAAAAGTCCGGACCACAAAGGCCGTCTCCATCGTAATGATATGCAAACCGTCGTAGATGTGCTGTGCTTCTTTGAAGTTGAGCCATCGACTTAATGGCCCACGGAAGAAGAGTTTCATATTGGCGATCAATAAGCCAAAGATGAGGATGATAATTAGTGAGGAAAGGTGCATTTTCTTACCTACGGCGTAAAGCAGCAGTAGAACGGCAATTAATAGAAATAGCTTTGTATGGCTCTTGATGTTTTGAAAGATTACAACGATCAAATAACTCGCTACCAACGAGATCACAATGGTCAAGAGAATATTCCCCCCAAACCCAAGCAAGCCTGAAGAGTGCTCGGCAGCTTCCAATTGCCCCGTAAGGAAGTAGAAAACCATGATGCCCAGGATGTCAGAGAAAGTACTTTCGTAGATGTGGAATTCCCTTTTATTATCATTCAAGCCCGTTACACTGGGGATGATAATAGCACTCGAGAGTATGGATAAAGGGGTGGCATACAACCAGGCAGCTTTCATACTCATACCTTCTATAAACTCATGAAGGATGAGGGCAGCTACCCAAGTGGAGGCGAGAAGCCCAATGAGGGCTATTCCCAGCGCCTTGGCAATTGGAAGATACTTCTCAGGTTTAAGCTCTAATTCGAGGGCTGCTTCTAGCACAATCATAATCAAACCTACGATCCCCAATACTTCCAGTATCGGGAAAAAATTGATGCTCCCGCCACCAACGGCATCCAAGGCAAATTTTAGGATAATACCCAAAACAATCAGCATTAATACCGATGGGATATTGGTCTTTCGTGCTACCTCTCCGAAGAAAAAGGAGAGGATGATGATGACCGAAGCTTCTATGATTAAATTATAGGAAGTAATGATTTCCATATAAAATGAATTGTTCAGATAGTTTTATAACTCGTTTTCAATGTACACCTAATCTATCTATTTGCTGGTTAGACTGGGTTGGTAACCCCACTCCTGGATCAAAGACAAAAGATCGTACAAGTGACTTTCCTCTTGCACCCAAATGCGAACCTGTACACCCTCTTGATCAGTGTAAGTATGCAGTAATTCTGGCTTATGGTTCCAGTCCACGTAGGGAGCAGTAGCCAATTGATCGAGTAGGTGAACTGGATTCTTCACCGCCTTTACCTCACCTTTACTTTCGATGTAGAGTTGAAAAACACCGCCAATCTCTTCTCCTGCCAGCAAAGTATAGCCATTCGCCTGGACTTGGGAATAGTATAGACTATGTAAACCTTCGCTCGTTTCTACTTGCAGCCCTAATCGACCTGCTTGTGCCACAATTCCTTCAACACCTCCGGTACGCATACGTTTTCCACGTAAATTCGGCGTTTCGAAAAGGATAATGCGGCCACTGATGTAATTTCTGAGATGTGAAAAACCAGTAAGTAGTAAGAAGGCCACTAGAATACCATGTAAGATCGGATTGATGAGAATAAAAGCGCCAACCAGCAGAAAAAGAGCAATGGGCTCATAAATCAGCAAAGTTTGGCGGATTCGATCGATCACACGGGTCTGCCAACGGCCTAGAATGCTGGTCCGCTGGGATAGTCGATAAGCTGCCTGTAAAATAAAGTAAAGCCCTAGGAGGGCAATACTCAAGGTCAGAAAGCCTGTCCAACTAAATTGATTAAGTATAGATGGATCCATATTTATGTTGACTTACCCTAGGAGGTATTTTTTCTGTTCCAATAAAGTGCCAATATCATTGGCCACCAAATCATTAATCTCTAACCAGCCATCGACGTGCCGAATCAGCAGGCCTACACTGATCAGTCTTTGCAATATACCACTGTATTTATCCTTAAATGCCGGACCAAACTGCTTGCGCAAGCGGTACTCATTCATGCGCTTTTCAATGGTCAGGGTTCGCAATAGTAAGGCATTCTCTGGCGTAATGAAGTCAGGCAGAATATAATTGCTAATGGCCGACCGGATAACGCGATCATCATCGACTTTTTGAGTAGATAGGGCCCACAGATTCAAGGCTTCCCCTACATTATTTCTAGCCAACTTGATGGTTCGGTTTACCATTTTCTTGAACTGCGGAGCATTGACCTCTTCGCCATCCTCTTGCACTAAGATCTTATGCGTGGCTCCGTGCCGGATCAGTATGGCCTCCCGAATCTCATCCAGACTCATGCGATCCAACTGAATATTTGCTTGAAATACCCGGCTCACATCATGCACCAAATCCAGTTGGGCTTTTTTCCATTGACTAGTAGCTACTAGGAAGAAGAGTCGTCGGGAGTAGCTGTCAATATGTTGATAGAGTTTCCTCAAGTTTTGGTTGAGCCAAAAATTGGCGTCCCCCCATACTTCCAGATCATCGATCCATACGAGCATCGGAGTATTGAGGGTATATTTTTGAATGAAATCCAGCGCCTCACCTAGGTCAAAGGAGGTGGCAAATCGGCGGCCATTCACATGAATGACCGAATTTGGAGCTAAGCGAATCGTATTCTGGGAGAAATAGCGATTGGCGATTAACTCGCCAAATAGCGATTTTCCGGAAAACCGACGGCCGCTCAATAAAACGGAACCTCTGAAGCCCGCCTTCCATTGAGTGATCAGCTTTTCCATATGCTGCAACTCCTGCTCCCGACCCACCCAAAAGGATTCTCCGATGTAGCCCTTTGTTAGGAAAATACTATTGTACTGCTGATTGGCATCATCTCCCTGGCGACTTTCAATAAGCCGGACAATCTTTTCGGAGGTACTCAAGGATTCCTCCTGTTCAATTGCTGTCTTGAAGCGTTGGATGACGCTAAGCTTTTGCTCTACCCAATGGCTAACCCGCTGCCAAGCTTCATTCCGATTGAGTCTGAATTGTTTAAGTGTGGATTGTAAGGGTATTGGAAGAAAACCCTGTTTTTGATTGTAAATGGCGGTTAGCTTGAAATCTTGTTCCAGGCGTTCGCGGATTAAGTTTTCCAGTTGTTGCAGATCGGACTGCCAGCCACTAGTTTCCTGAAGAAAGCTCTCCAAAGGTACCGTAATACCTTCGTTCTCGGAGGCTCTTTGAGGGACCTCACCTTGCTCGTTGGCCAACAGCAGGACACGATTCCTAATGTTGACAAAAGACATCTTGAGGTTGTTCTTGATGTTGGCGCTCAGTTCCCAAACTTCATACAACAATGGTAGGATTTCTGATTCCAGCCAGGCCCGAGTAGCTCGCTGAAAATTGATTTCCTTGTATTGTAGAATACCGCCAATCGGTTGGAAGGGAACCATCATCTTTTCCTCCAAGGTCCCAAGCTTCTCATCCAGCTCAATGCCAAAATCACCAGCGTAGTTTTGTGGCTCAATGACCTCCTCCTGCTCTTTGAGGTGAGGGGCAACCCGTCTTAAATTTTGATCTAGATTTTCTTCAATGAAAAGGATATTACTCTCGGCCAATTGGCGAGCCTCATCCAAGCCTTGTTGGCAGCCTAGGAGTGTATCTTCGATAAGTCGCTTCACTTCCCTGAACTGAGTGGAGCTTTGATTCAAAGCTTCAAACTGATGAAACAACTCTAGACACTGTTTAGGGATTTCTTCTAGTTGAGCTTTGTAGGTAGGCCAGGGATTATGCTGTAAGGACCAGGTAGCAATTTGCTTTTCCATAGTCCCTTTCCCTTTCTTTATTCTTGCCGTTTCTTGCTCGACATAGGCTAATAGGTCTTCCGTAGCCTGCTGGGCTGTTCGTTTAGCATTGGCATGTAGTTCCTGCAAGCTTTCTTCCTCAAATTCACCATTGCTGACCAAGATGTATCCCTTCTTGAACTCGAAAAGCGTATCCCGCCAGAAGATCATATAGGATTTGGCAAGCGCTGACCAGGCATAATTGGTAATGTAATGAGGCAGTAAATGTCGATTCTCTTTGGAAGGAGGATCGCTGAGATAGTTGTAACTCTCATCCCCCTTTGCCGCGATCAACTCCAAGAGCTCGCTTGACTCGGTAGCCAAGGCCTGGATGAAGAGTTCTGACCTAGAGGATTGCCAGACTTCTTCTATAATGTTGGGTAAACGGGATTCAAGTGTGGGTATATCCTGTTCCAATTGCTCCATATCTTCCATTTCTATATCCTTAGGGATGAGGGATAAATAAGATGCACAATTAGGCGCAATATTTTTTCTTCAAACAAGGCGGCAAAAGCCGATTACCTGTCGAGCCGCCAGGCTGGATAGCCTAGCTACATGAGGGTTTTGTTAACGCCGTGTAATGGAAAAAGATCAAGCATTATTGTATTTTTTATTTGTCTCTCATTTCTTAGAGACTGGAAAATAAAGTTTAGTCACAAGAAACGAGCAAATAAGACCTAAAAATCCCAATGTACCGGTACAGAGAATGGAAAACGATAAAATTACGAGGCGGTTCGAGGGATTAAAGTGTTTCCTTATACTTTAAATGGCGATCGTCGATCGAGTAGCATGCCTGTCGAAAAATCTGATTACTACTAGGTCTAGCGGAGTTAAATTTGCGGACGGAAAGAAGGAGGCAGATCATTTGCCAAGCTATAGATTTCGAAGAAGGAAGCTGGTAGGTAAAACTGAAATCAGCCTCCCAGTTGATATTCCGAAAGGCTGATTCTCAGGTATGTACTAAGTATTCACTCTATTTGCCTTATCCAATCAGATTACTACCCTGATCAGCTGTGCTAAATGGTGAATGATAGTAACGGGTTCCAGTGGCTTTGTACAAGGCATTGGCTAGTGCACCGACTGCTGGAGGTAATCCAGGCTCGCCCAATCCAGTTGGAGCGATTTCACTTTCTACAAAGTGTACCTCAATCTCGGCTGGCGCCTGATTAAATCGCACCAATTGATAGGTAGTGAAATTCTTATGCGTAGGAGTTCCATTCTCAAATTTCAACTCACTATACATGGCATGCCCTATACCATCCACGACACCACCTTGAATGATGTTTTCTGCACCTTCCCGGTTAATCAAGATTCCACAGTCAACAGCACAATACACTTTCTGCACCTTCGGCTTTCCATCGACTAGTACCATGTCCATGACTTGTGCTACATAGGAGTGGTGACAGAAATAGGCGGCTACACCTCGAAATACCCCAGGCGTTTCAGTACCCCAGTTGGATTTTTCCTTCACCAATTTTAGGACACCTGCATATCGTTCTGCATCGTATTCGTGCTCTTCACCTACAGGGTTCTTCATGGCTCGTTCGAAGAGTTCCAATCTCAAGTCGATCGGATCTTTGCCAGCTAATTCTGCCACTTCGTCAAGAAATGACTGTTCCGCTCCGGCTGTGAAGTGTGACCTTGGTGCTCTCCACGCCCCAGTGGAAATATTGGTTTCAATTCCTCTACTCTCAGCTACATAATTATCGACTGATCCGGCAGGGAAGCGATTAGGGAAAACAGGTCCTTCTGGTATACCGATGCCTTTTACAGAGAAGGCTATTAAATTGTTGTTTTCGTCCAAACCTGCTTTGTAGACGGAGCGATAGGTTGGCCGATAGGTACCCTGACTCATATCATCTTCCCTGGTGTAGATCATCTTGATCGGCGCGCCCATTTTCTTAGAAATGGCAGCTGCCTCCAATCCAAAGTGGGTGTATAATCTTCTTCCGAAACCACCACCTTGACGGGTCATATCTACAGTTATATTCTCCGCAGGTATATCGAGAAGCTTGGCTACAGAGTCTTCCAGTAACTTTGGAGTCTGCGTAGGGCCAACCAGTTCTGCCTTATCCGCAGTAACATTGGCGAAGAAATTCATGGGCTCCAAAGTGTTGTGAGCCATAAAAGGGGCAGTGTAGGTACGTTCTATCACTTTGGCTGCACTGGCAAAAGCAGCATCCGGATCGCCATCGAGGCGGCTTGTTGCAGCTTCTCCCTTCTCGAAGTCCGCCTGCATCTTAGCTGCGTGCATCTCCGAGTTCTCAGCCTCACTAACGGACTCGTAATTGACCTTCAGCGCTTTCTTGGCTTTCATCAATTGCCAGGTAGATTCCCCTACGATGGCTACCAATTGAGGGAAGGCATTGATTCCCAACCCTCCCGGTTCAGGTATGGTCGTATCAATGATGAAGGCATCTTTCACACCGGCCATGGCTTTGATCTCTTCAGTATTGAAGTCTACTACTTTCAATCCGAATGCCGGAGGGTGCTCGATCATGGCAAGCAACATGCCCTCTCTCTTATAATCGAGACCGAAGAGTGGTTTACCCGTTACAATCTTGGGCCCTTCCACATTCTTCTGTCTGGTTCCAATCAGTTTATAGTCTTTGGGTTCTTTCAGCTCCAGTTCTTCAGGTACCTCTATACCCACTGCTTTGGAAGCGATCTGTCCATATTCGATGGTTCGCTCTCCATTGATTTCACTGATCACACCTTCACTGGCTGTTAAATCAGTTACGGCAACACCCCATTCTTTGGCTGCCGCTTCCATCAACATTCTTTTGCCTGCTGCACCTGCCATTCTTAGGGCATCCCAGCTCAACTTAATAGATAAACTTCCTCCGGCAAACTGTGGGTTTTTGAAAGCATCCTCATCGAGAGAGCCTTGCTCTACCACAACATTTTTCCAGGGTACATCTAATTCTTCTGCAACGATCATCGGCATGGATGTCATTACATTTTGTCCGATCTCTGGATTTGGAGAATAAATGGTGACCATTCCCGTATCGCCGATCTTGATGTAACCGTTGATATCAAACCATTCATTTGGAATGGCAACGGTGGGTTCTTCTTCTGTGGCAGGTGTACAACTGACGAGCCAGTTGAATCCGATCAATATTCCTCCTCCAGTAGCTGCTGAAGTCTTGATAAATGATCTTCGTCCTACTTTTGTCTTTATTAAAGTCATGATTCAGCGATTTTAGAGTTTGGAGGCTGTTTTAATAGCATCTTTGATGCGCACGTACGTTCCACAACGACAAATATTACCCGTCATGGCTACCTCGATTTCCTCATCAGAAGGGTTTGGATTGGACTGTAGCAAGGCTGATGCTGACATGATCTGCCCGGCTTGGCAATAGCCGCATTGAGCAACATCGTGTTCCAACCAGGCCTTTTGAACAGGATGATCCCCCTTTTCGGATAAGCCTTCAATGGTGGTGATTTTTTGGCCTTCGATTGAAGAAATTGGGATCTGGCAGGAGCGCGTAGCTGTGCCGTCCAAGTGAATGGTGCAGGCACCACACATAGCAACCCCGCATCCAAATTTAGTCCCGACTAGGTCGAGCTCATCGCGCAATACCCATAAAATAGGCGTGTCCGGGTCTACATCGACCTCGCGCTTTTCTCCATTAATTGTAAGATTAAAAATAGCCATCTGAACAGTTTTTCTTTTATTAAAAAGGGCTTTAGAATCAATTGAAGTAGTGAATGAGGCAGCGGATTGCTCTCTTGCCCAAAAACTCCTATCCCCGTCTCTATACGGGCGAACACCATCCTTGGGCCAATCTTACTAGCAACCCTACTTGCCACTAGCTAATTTAAGCAATAAAAGCCTAAGAAAATTAAGACCAATCCGCTTGCCATTGAACTGGTGCTTTTTGTCTATACCAGACGGGTCCCCCAAAAAGGATGGTGAACTATAAAAGACTTTAGAAGACTTCGTGCAAAGAGCTGCTGTAGCGCTCCAGATTTCCCTGAAGCTGTGCCCACTTATGCACAGGAACGAGAGTTAAAATTTGTGGGGCGGTAGGCCTAGGCTTACTTGTACAATGATTGCCTTAGCCAATCGTTTCCAAAAAAGCCAAAAACGCATCGGAGCGCGACACAAAGCCATAGTCGATAATGTAGGTGGACAAAGCCAATAGGACAAAACCTAGGGCCATACCTTTGTAAAAAGGACTTTGGACCAGCATCAATCCCGACACGGAAACTAGCATTAAGATCGGATAGACATACCGCATCAAAGCTTTGCCCGCTTTATTGTCATTGATGTGCTTGGCGGCTTCCTGCTGGATCGCTTCAGCCTTTGAGGTGGCGTAAAGAGCAATGCTTTCTTTGGCATGGGCGGGGCGACTATACAGGATATAACTCCCGTAGCCAATCAAGACGACTAGCAGCAGGCCCAAGGGAATCAGGGAGCCTTTTAAGAGCTCATGCTGACTGCGCATGATGCCAAAAAAGGCCAGCAGCAAAAGAATACCAATCCCGATCATAAATCGTGCTTGTGTAACTTCACTTTTTACCCAAGCATTAGCGTACTCTACGAAATCCATATGCGATATTTTAGCAGTAAAACAGAGAATTTAGTAAACGAATTCAGCCCTTGTACTTAGTCATTTAACCTATTCAGTAGTCTAAGTCCCACACCCCCCATCACTATTTCTGCAAAGAAGAAGAAAACGAAAGGCCAGTCTGGAATCCCATCCAGTAAAAAACTAAATCCTCTACCCGCAGCCACACCAAACATGAAAAAAACTAGCGTGCGTAAGGCGGCCTTCCTGTATTTTAGCTGGAAGGCCCCGATCATCCACAGTCCAACCATGGCTAAATACAAGCCCATCAAAGCGCGTAGCATATTTTTCAGATTGATATCCTCTACAGTGGTGTCCATTCCAAATAAGAGGTTCATGGTACCCTCCGGTAAAAATCCATAGGTGAATGAAACGGGAAACAGTGCAATAGCTGTAGCCAGGAGGAAGGTCTTTGAAGCTTGTTCAATTTTTGTTGGCGTAGACATAATGTGTATTTAGTTAGGTTGACAAAAGTAGTCGTGGGATTTCAGGAAGTAAATCTTGTGGTCGGGTGAGAAGTATAGTCGTGCAGTTTTCAGGTCGCCAGGCAGTATAGGAATAGGCTATGAAACCCAATAGATATCAGGTTTTCCTAACGAAGACTGCCTAAAGATGGGCAAAAGCCTGAAAGGTGCAGCTGAAAGTTAAGAATATCTATTGTTACACTGCTAAGTATCCCTGCAATATAAGTTGTTAATTTTCATGGAGCCTTTCGACTCAATGGGCCTTGTTCCCTTAAAAATAGATACTGATAAAAATAGCGGACGCAGTGTTGAAATTGGTCTGTCCAGGGTTATTAAACCGCAAGGAATTCTCGTCTGAGAAGGTGAGATTTCCTTGCAATTCTATGCCAACGGCGAACTGCTGGTCAAAAAAATAATCAGCTCCGAAGGTTCCACCCACCACAATATCTGTCGTGTTAATCGAATCTATAGCCCCTCCGATATTAGATCTAAAAAGTAGGGCTGCCGCCCGTAAGCCAACGAAAGGAGATACCTTTTCTCTCCTCAGGTAATAGCGCGGAACAATGCCAATGCCATATTCACCCCCAATACTGGAAGCGATGCTCATGCTCAAAGCCGGGGCGATGGAGAATTGATCAGTCACCCAGATAGGAACTAGGAACCCCAATTGCCCATCTTGGACGGTCGCCGTTATGCCAACGGGGTGTTGAGAGGCTGACTCTTGTGCAGAAAGTGTAGGATGAGTTAACAATAAGCCGGTTAGGAGAAGTAGTGCTTGTAGGTTTTTCATATCTGAAGCTTTTAGTTCGAAAGTTGAATGTGGATTAGGAGTTTGAGGTAGACTTATCTGCGAATTAAAAGATTATCCCATAGCAAGAAACTACCCCGCTGTACGTAGATTCGATAGTAACCAGCGGGAAGGTCTTCCGTGTTAAAGGCAATATTATTAAAGCCTTCCTCCAGCTCTAGAGTGAATTCTCGCAAAGGCCTGCCATAACTGCTTGCCAATGTGGCTCCTAGAGTATTGGGGACAATCCCTTCATTGATATAGCGAGCCGGAGTCAGCCATACTCGGACAATTTCCCTACTTGCATTACCATTGAATATCGCGGTTTGAAATGAAGTGCCTCGAGAAGGGTTGGGATAAGAAAAGAATTCCAATAGCGGATTCGCGATACCTGGCGGGTCGGTTGATGTGTTGGTGTTCGGGGCGCCCACTTTGCCTAGTGCTTGACCATTGTCATCGCGCAAATGATAGCCAGTAACCACAGGCGAATCGAAGACAGGAAGAACCAATTGCTCCTTTTCACCACAGCCAGTAAGCACTACAATGAGCAGCGCTGGGATCAATAGTTTTAGTTTCAGCATTTTAGCGAGTTTCTAGCAAGTAAACGTGGAATCTATCCTTAAGATTCCTATCCTTCTAGATTTGTTGTGTGTGAGCGCAAATTAATCCGAATAATGTATCTTCGCGCCAATTGAGCGATTTTCACTATGAAGAAGGTATTATTCTGGATCAGCACAAGCATTTTTTTATTGGGGTTTTTCATAATCCTATTGATTTTTCATCCACTACAAATGTTAGGTAAAGCCATTGGTTATCAGTGGCATAAGCGCGTAGTGGATAGTATGCTTTGGTGGATTAATAGGAGCCTGTTGTTAAATGGAACTTACGTGAAGTACCGTCGCCAGAATACTACTCCGATCCCGACTGATCGTCCCTTGATCATCGTGAGCAATCACCAAAGTATGTTTGATATTCCGGCTATCGGATGGATGCTTCGCAAGAATCATCCTAAGTATGTGGCAAAGAAAAGCCTACAATATGGCATTCCCAGTATTAGCTACAATATCCGAAATGGTGGATCCGTAACGATTGATCGGAAGGATTCTAGGCAAGCACTTCAGGCTTTGGAAGATTTTGGAAAATATATCCAAGAAAACAAATTTGCCGCCTGTATATTTCCGGAAGGAACGCGATCCCGGGATGGAAAATTAAGGCCTTTTAAGGGCTTAGGTTTGATGAAGTTGTTAAGAACAATTCCGGATGCCTTAGTCGTACCCGTTGCAGTGGAAGGATTTTGGCCTATTGAAAGATATCGATTAAAACCAGTGCCCTTTGCACCCAATTTGCGTTGCACTTTATTGGAGCCAATAGAGCGGGATCTGAGTGATAAGGAAATTGTCAAATTGGTAGAAGAACGAATCAAGGCCGCAGCTGAAGCAAATCTTTAGTAGAGGCTACAAACAAAACATGCTGGTGACAACATCACCAGCATGCGATTTAAGTTACCTACTTACTCAACAAATAATTCTTTTACAAGTCGGGCTGAGGGGTCATTCTTAGATAAGGCTTGATAATTTGGTGGCCTTTCGGAAATCGTTGTGGAACATCCTCAGTGGCGATCGAAGGAGAGATAACGACATCTTCTCCATGTTGCCAATCTGCTGGTGTAGCCACACTGTGGTAAGCAGTTAATTGTAGGCTGTCAATGACTCTCAAGATCTCTTGAAAATTACGACCGGTTGAAGGCGGATAAGTCAAGGTTAACTTGATCTTCTTATCTGGTCCGATCACGAAAACGGTGCGTACCGTGGTCTTTACCGTCACATTGGGGTGAATCATTTCGTACAGTTCAGCAACTTCCCGTTTCTCATCAGCGATGATGGGGAAATTCATCTGTACATTTTGCGTTTCTTCAATATCCTTTATCCATGCATGATGGGAATTTAAAGGATCTACACTCACCGCCATTGCTTTGACATTTCTCTTGTCAAATTCAGCTTTCAAGCTTGCTGTTTTGCCTAGTTCTGTAGTACATACGGGGGTGAAATCGGCAGGATGTGAGAACAGAAGTCCCCAGCCATCACCAAGCCATTCGTGGAATGTAATGGTTCCCTCTGTCGTAACTGCGGTAAAATTGGGAGCCACATCTCCAAGTCTTAATGCCATGTCATTTGGTTTTGGTTAATAATTTTCCTTTAGCAGTAATGGCTCCACAAATGTCAAGAAGTTTTCGGTTCGGGTCTAGCCGGAAAACTTCCAAAGGAAAAATTAGCGGTTTACCACCAGTTTTCTTTTTGCTGAAGTCCGTAACTTTGGAGAGGCCTTTTAAAACATAGAAATGATTCGCTTACTCATCGTAGACGATCACCCCATTGTGATTAGTGGATTGCAAAATGCCTTGGGTGAACAAGGAGATATTAAGATTGTAGGGCATGTGCTAAACGCGAAAGATGCCTTGGACTGGCTCGGTAACAACGAGACAGATGTAATCCTATTAGATATTGGTCTTCCTGATATGGATGGTATCGATCTTTGTAAGCAAATTCATAAACAGTTTCCAGCACCTAAGATCATAGGGTTGACTACTTATGGTCAAGTGAGCTTTATTACCAGTATGCTTCGCAATGGAGCAAAAGGCTATCTGTATAAGAATACCTCAGAGCAAGAACTGGCCACCGCTATCCGAACGGTACATGCTGGCGGACAATATTTATCCACCGAGGTAAATGATAAGTTGATTGCCAAAGCTACCCGCTCTCTACCAAAAAACGGCCAGCTCATTCCAAAACTCACCCGGCGTGAGAAGGAAGTCCTTGAGCTGATTATGGCCGAAAGTACAAACCAAGAAATCGCTGAAGCTTTATTTCTATCTATAAGTACAGTTGAAACGCATCGCATGAATCTTTGTGCTAAGCTAGGCGCAAGGAACACAGCTGGCTTAGTAAAAAATGCTATCAAATTAGGCCTAGCCTAGCACCCAATTCGTGCGCACCTAATCAAAGCTCCCTCCGACTACATCTCGATCCTAAGTCTGAATGGACTTGAGCCTGACTATGTTATTCTCGCTTTGTTGACTAATCATCAGCAATGACCCTGTCATTCTGTTGCCTGTAGGTTCGCAGAAATCCTTAACAACTCAAAATCCAAATCATGTTATTTCAGCAATTCTTACGCCTTAGTCTTTTCGCTCACTTGAAGGTGGGACTGGTGCTTACGATCGGCCTATCAGCCTGTGTCTCAATGGAAAAAGATCAGGTACCCACATCCATTAGCAATGACATAGTGATAGACTTGAATCGATTGACCTATTCTATTGCTAACGAGCACGATCAATTCTATAGCTTCATTGGGGTACGAGCCTTGAGTATGGTGCATTTGGCCATGCACAACGCTTTCAATGCCATCACGCCGGAATTTACCACTTATATATTCGAAGACAAGGCCAAGGATGCCGACCCAATTGCCGCTGCCGCTACTTCTACCCAGCTCATCTTGGAAAAGGCTTATCCGGCAAGAAAGGATACGATAGCCATGGTATGCTCCAGATGGCTTAGCCAGATCGAGGAAGGGGAGGCAAAGGAAAAGGGAATAGCTTTGGGCAAAAAGGTCGCCAACCAACTCATAGCAATGCGTGAGGGAGATGGGCATGAGAAGCAAGGGGATTATACCCCCATGACCAAACCCGGAGATTACCAGTATACCCCTGGATTTGATTACGTATGGAAACCGGACTTCACCTTTGCCAGGCCCTTTACCCTCGACTCAGTATCGCAATTTCGTTCTCCCACACCTCCCCCCTTCGAGAGCGATACTTATCAGGAGTCCTATGAAGAAGTCAAGCTATATGGTAAGAAAGGAAGCCAAGAGCGTTCAGCAGAGCAAACTCATATTGGACACTGGTGGGCAGAGTTCGGTGAGCATAGTTGGAACAGAATTGGAAGAATTACGGCTGTGGAGAAAAATCTATCGCTACGAGAGAGTGCACGCCTATTTGCCTTGCTCAATATGAACCTGTATGATTTGTACTTGGTATCATTCGATAGTAAGTATCATTATGATACCTGGCGACCCTATACGGCTATTAGGGAAGCCGATCGCGATAATAATCCCAATACCCTTGCGGATTTGCAATGGGAGCCGGAGATGGTTACGCCACCTTGGCCAGAATATCCTTCCGCGCATGCAGCTGTAGGTGCGGCGGGAGCTGAAATTGTCGCTTCCGTATTTGGTACTACGGCTGTAGACTTTACTATGACCTCGGTTACTGCGGAGCCCCCGGGTTCGGAGCGCTCCTATACCAACTTGGATCAAGTAGCCGATCATTGTGCTGACTCTAGAATTTGGAATGGTTACCATTTTCGCTTCGCTACGGAAGAAGGGAAAAAACAAGGACGACAGTTGGCTTCTTTTGTGCTCAATAACTTCTTACTACCGCTGGATAAGCAAAAAAAGGACCAGGAACTAACGCACAATTAATTACTCAAAGCAACTAATTTGATGGCAGGCTGTTACTTTTGCAGAGTTAAATGGCCTGCTATATGTTGAAAAAAGTAAATCAATTGAAGGGGCACAACGGCTCCATCTTCGCCTTGACCAGACATGATTCAGATCGCTATTTCCTGTCAGGGGCAGGGGACGGTTGGGTAGTACGTTGGGACCTGGATAACCCCGATCCTGGAAAGCTAGTAGCAAAGGTGGAAACCCAGATTTTTTCCCTCCATTATTTGGCTTCCGAAAATAAGGTTGTGGTAGGCAACATGAATGGCGGTGTGCACTGGGTAGATCTAGAACGACCAGATGACACGATTAATATCGCCCATCACCAGAAAGGTGTCTTTGCTATCATGGAATTGGGAGAACATGTCTTGACTGCTGGAGGACAAGGGCTATTGACACGTTGGGAAAAATCTACTGGTCGAAGCTTGGACAGCATGCGAGTAAGCCATCAGAGCCTCCGGGCCCTAGCTTACAACCCACAAAGGAATGAATTAGCAGTTGGGGCAAGCGATCATGCTATTTATATCCTAGATGCCGAAGATTTAACGGTAAAGCAGGCAATCCCCAAAGCCCATCAGAATTCGGTATTTGCTTTGGCTTACAGTCCGGACGGAGAAATGCTATTTAGTGGAGGTAGAGATGCACATTTGAAGGTGTGGGATACACAGGCCGCTTATCTTCAGCTGTCCAGTCAGCCAGCTCATATGTATACGATCAACAAGATTGCCTTTCATCCAAGCGGGAGGTACTTGGCTACCGCTAGTCGCGACAAAAATGTGAAAATCTGGGATGCTCAGAGCTTTCGTTTGTTAAAGGTACTGGAATCCTATCGAGATGACGGACATCTTAATTCAGTGAACACTTTGCTTTGGTCAGAGCATAGAAACTGTCTGATCAGCGGAAGTGACGATCGCAGTTTAATCCTCTGGGAAGGGATGTAAGTTTGCTGTTATTCCGATCTCAATTGCCCATCATCGTCGATCTTTACGTGACCCCAGCGACGCCCCGTTTGAATCTGGTAGATGGTATTCTCCTTTACGCCAAAGATTTTGGCTAAGACTTTTCGTTTTGTTTTCCCTTCTTTGAGCGCCTTTTTCAATATTTTGACCTTCGTTTCGGTCAGCTTGTCCTGACTGGTTCGAGTTCGCTCCTTCTTTCGGTAAGGACTGGCCAAATTGTGGGTACGCCATTCTTCTTTGGTAACCCATTGCAGGTTCCCGGAATAGTTGTTTCCCTTGTTGTAATCCTTGTGGATAATATGAGACCGCTCGGCCGACTGACCAGGTACAAAGTGCTCGGCAACGAATTTGTGGATCATGATCACCGCTACGCTATTGTCCTTCATTTTCTGATTTAAGGTGCGCAAACCACCTCGTACAGTAGCGCCTTTGACCAAGCGTTCCGAACCTGTTGATTTTTGGATACTCTTGATACGACCGAAATTGGAAATCTTGTAGTGGCAGGTTTTGGTTTCTTTTCCGAAGTCAACCTCCTTCCACTCTTCATTGAAATGGGACTTAACTTTTGGAATACTCATTTTACAACTAGATTTTCCTATTTAGGCCAATTAGTGATTCAAGCCCTAAACCATCAAGAAACACTAAATGGCTGTATGTATGTGATTGAAAGACAGACCTTCCCTAGGTTGAGTTTTTGCTATAATGTGTTGGTGAGGATAAAGGTCAACTGTTTAATACAGAGACTAGCAGCTAGTATTGGGGTTCTGTGGTATTGTTGACAGGTTGTCCTCCAAAGGGTAGTAACGGGAGGATGTGGTATTGATTCCTAAGTATTGACCTTTTCTAATTTTCTATAACTATTAATCCGTAGCAGATGCTATAACTATTACTTCCAAAGGAGCGGCGTTGGGGGAAGATCCACTACTTTATTACAATTTAAATCATTCTAATTAGAATTTCAAGCGCCACTAACCCCACATTTTCCACAAAAACGGATAAAGAGCCTTACGACTCACACATATCACTTAATTTGTTGACTGTGCGCCAATTTCGGGTAGTGGCATCTACCTTCAATTTCTTTTCAAAAAAGTTATTATTCATTTTAGCTCGGCCATATCCGGCAGGAGAGAAGAAATAAATGTAATTCTTAACTACTGTGAAAGCCTCTGGGGAGTAATCTTCTTGCAGCAATTGGTTCAGTAATGATGGATCAGGTTTCGAAGAAAGAAATGTGACATAGAGTCGTTTAGGATCCTTTTCGGGGAGAAATGGATTATCAGCCAATACCGCATCTAGGTCCTCTGGAATCAAGACTAATACAGGTACATCAAAACCGTACACTGAGGCTATACCCTGACGGATGCGCTCGGCAATTTGCTGAGGTCCTTGATCCGGATCTTGAAGAACTATATTGCCACTCTGAATGTAAGTTTGGACCGCCGAAAAACCCCAGTCTGACAGATGAGTTCGGAGTTCGGCCATTTTAATCTTCTTCTGGCCGCTGACATTGATCCCTCTAAGCAAGGCGATGTAGGTCTTCATAGGTTAGATTAATAACCGAATACTTCCTCCATATTCAATTGTCGAAGTGCACCAAAAGAACTTAAATAATCAAGGTCGATATGCTTTCGGTCTCCCAACACCATGAATTTGTAGAACCGTCCCTTGACATGTTGTTTTTGGAATTCGATCAATTGCTCCAAACTCGTTTCCTGGAGTTTTTTGTACAACAATCTGTCGAAATCCTCCTTCATACCCAAGTCCTGTAACTTCTTGGATTCCCAGTATAATTGAGAGGAAGAAATACGACTACTTTCTATTCGCTTCAAGATGGATAAACGAGCATTTTCCATCGTACTCTCAATAGCTGGCATATCCTCAAGAATCTTGAGAAGGTAGGGGATCGCATCTGGCAATTTATCTGGTTGAGTTCCGAGATAGGCCTGTAGATAATGCGCCCAATCTTTCTTTTTCGGAGCCGTGTACAAGGCATAGGTTGAGTAGGCTAAGGCCCGAGATTCTCGAATCTCCTGGAAGACAATACTGGATAGACCGTAGCCAAAATATTCGTTGAACCAATCTCTCATCAAGGCCTCCTCTAGGCTAAAGGTAGGCGTGCCTCTCGACACCAAGAGGACATCAGCCTGAACCTGCGGGAAATCCAAAAATAGAACCTCATTCTGTCCAGTAGCTAGTTGCTGATAAGTCTTGGCAGTAGGAAGAGGCAATAAACGATCAGGGGTCTCGTGATGGGTCTCAACTAGAGACAGTATCCGCGTTGACTCTTGCTGTCCGTAGTAATATACTGAATGTTCAAATTGACAAAGGGTCCTAATCTTAGCGATCAACTGATCTGCGTCCAATGCCTTTAGGGCAGCCTCACTGAGTCGATCCGTAAAGGCGGAGTGCGCACCATATCTTGCATAATTGCCCAAGGCATCCCGCAATATAAACTGCTTCTCCTTCTTAGCGTTCTGTCGCTTCAGCAAGATGTCGGCAACAACGTTCTGCAAGGTAGCTTGATCCGGTTGTACATGAGCAAGAATGTGTTCAAACAGCTGTAAACCTTCCTCAAACGATTCTTCTAAGCCACTTAACGTGATGTAGGAACGCTCATCGTAGCTCACCACATCAAACTGCAAGCCTAAGCGGAAAAACTCCCACTGTAATTGGGCCGCGGAATATTTATTGGTGCCGAGGTACGGCAAGTAGATCAAAGCGATGGCCAACAAGGGATCGTTGACCTTACCCATTTCAAAAATATAATTCAGTTGAAATAAGGCATTATTTGGATTGCGTACATAATGGAAAGGAATACCATTGGACAAAGTCGTCCGGTTAATATCCTTATCAAAGTCCGCAAACTTAGGTTGTAAACGTGGAGCCGTTTGCGATAAAAATGCCTGCCCAAATTCAGACAGCGCTTCCCTGTTAAGACTGAGGGGGGTAATCTCGGGTTTTTCGACCTTGATCACATTCGGATCATCTCCTTGCTGTTTGTATATAACCACGAAGTTATCGGCTCGCAGCTTTTCTTGAGCAAATTGGACAATAGCAGCTTTACTTACGCTGGCATTCCAATCATTTAGTTGTACCACTTTATCCCAAGGAACACCAAGGAGAAAGGCAGTATTAATGGCTCCCACTCGATGATTGTTGAATCGGTAGGATTTGGTTTCCTGCAACTTAATATCTCTTACAACGGCTTTCAGCAGAGATTCATCAAATTCTCCCTTCCGCAACTTATCCATTTGCTCGAGCAATAAGGCTTCTACCTCAGCAAGGCTTTGTCCTGCGCGCGGCCGGGCAAATAAGCCCAAAACACTGTAATCTGCATAGGTCCAAGTCCAAGCTTCGCCGTCAAGAATTTGCTGTTGTTGATTCAAGTTAATGTCGATCAAGCCTGCTTGGGAGTTGAATAACAGCCCGTTGATTAGACTTAGCATAAATGGATCGACAGTGTCAATGCTGCCCACGCGCCAAGCGATATCTACGAAGGGGGCTTCTTGTCCATAGATGTCTTTGCGAATAGGGCTAGTAATTTCCGGTTGATCGTCAAAGTTGAAGGGGGGAAGTTCTTTAGCCTGATAATCGCCAAAGTACTTTTCGGCTAGTTTGACAACCTCATCTGGGTTGAAATCTCCAGCGAGGATCAATGCCATATTATTGGGTACATAATAGGTCTGAAAGTACCACTGAATCTTATGATGAGAAGGATTCTTTAGATGATCGGCCTTCCCAATGGTGGTCTGGGTGCCGTAGGGGTGTTTCGGGAATAGAGACTGCCGGATGGCATTGTTCACCTTCCTAAAGTCCTTGTCCTGAATCATATTGAACTCTTCGTATACCGTTTCCAATTCGGTATGGAAAAGTCGCAAGGCCATCATGCGAAAGCGTTCTGATTCCAAGCGCATCCAGCGCTCCAATTCGTTAGCTGGAATGTCATTTAAGTAGACAGTCTGTTCTACCCAGGTATACGCGTTGGTCCCTTTTGCTCCGATGGCTCCCGCTAGTTTATCGTATTCATTCGGGGCTACTAGCTGTGCCGCCTCATTGGAAAGTTGATCAATTTGAGCGTAAATCGCCTTCCGTTCCGCAGGGTCCTGGGTCTGGCGATGGGCCTCGTATAGGTCAGCAATCTTTTCTAGATATTGAGACTCTTTCTCCCAGTCCACTGCTCCGATCTTGCTCGTACCTTTGAACAACATGTGCTCCATGTAATGCGCAAGGCCGGTCGTTTCCGCAGGGTCTTGTTTGGAACCTGATCTAACACTAATGTTAGTGTAAATCCGAGGCTCTTCAGTATTCACACTCATGAAGATCTTAAGACCATTGGAAAGTGTATACTGCTTCACCTCCAAGGGGTCATTCTCTACTGTATCATAAGGAAAAGCTTCCGCGATAACGGGCATATCAACTTGTTTTTTATCCTAAATAGCAGATCAAATTACCACAATTAATATGGTATTAACAAGTTGAGCTTGAAATGAGTTGCGTTTTTAGAGGCCCTATTTTGGGAGTAAATCAAGAAGCTGACTAGCAGCATCACTTTTCCAAGCTGCTGCTGCTTGAAGTTCTCCTAATAATGGCTTGGCTAGATCGATCTTTCCCAGCTGTAAATGGCATAGTGCCAAAAACCAGCTCGATTCCTGATCAAAGGGGCGCCCTTCAGTTATACTCGCCTGCAAAGGAGTTAATATCGAACTCGCCATTTCGTAGTCTTTGAGGTAGAAATGGCTTAGCGCGAGATAAAATAAGTTTTCAGTGTTTTTGGCTGCTTCTTGCTGGATCAGTTGATTGCCCAAGGTCACGGCCTGTGTATAATCTTCCGTACTGTAGGCGTCAACAAAGGACTGTTGTAGTTCTTCGAGCTTTGATGGTCCTTTGCGCACCTTGTTGTGTGGCAAAGCATCTGCTTCTAGGTGCAAAGCTAGCTGAGCTTGTAGTGTATTATTGGCTGTATTATTTGGCCAAAGGAAGTATAGACCAAGCAATAGAAGTAAGCCTGCTGCAATTTTCAGAAGCGTAGGAATCAGGCGGATAGTTTTAACTGGCTTGGGGCGCTCGAAGTCGTGTTCTTCTGCTAGTTTTTTGGCCCAAGCTTCTTTTTTTTGATAATCCAATCCAGCATTAATCAACTGGCTACTGATTTGTTCCAGTTCTTTCGGATCGAGTTCTTGATCACTCTGATATTTTTTGAATAATTTCATGGCTCGTCGGGTCTAGTTAGCTATTTGTTGAAAATGTTTGCGGAGCTTCTGTAGGCAGCGCTGTTTTTGCTTCCGAAGTGCCACGTCAGTTTTTCCGGTTTTTTTAGCGATATCTACCAAAGGGGTTTTCTCATAATAGAACGCCTGCAATAAACCTTTACAATCCTGACATAATTTTTGCCAGGCCTTTCCAAATATTATCATGTTTTCTTGCTTAGAGACATCACTGTTTTCATCAATTAAGTCAAAGTTATCGGGAACGGTTTGTATTTGAGGGCCGCGCTTCCATTTCATGTAGATCTGACTCGCCATTTGTGTAAAGAGGTATCGCAAATTACCGTAGCGAATCTTACCTGCTTTCAAGCGTTTGTGAAACTTAAGTAGCGCTTCCATACTTACATCGTAGGCATCGGTAG
>ENA-UENX01000225-UENX01000225.1-marine-metagenome-genome-assembly--contig:-NODE-225-length-28937-cov-148.642783_pt1 | contig 28937 bp, 20 predicted proteins | sample MGYA00237875_ERZ529327 | MGnify/ENA primary metagenome ERZ529327 (study PRJEB26372, sample SAMN05368347) | marine metagenome | biome: cultured habitat; feature: ocean water; material: water; isolation... | reverse complement strand
AATAATTAGTAGAATGGAAATTTTACCAAGTCAAGACAAGTTTCTAGAATTCAATTATGATTCAAAATATTTAATTTTACCACAAATCTACAATTATGACATTAGGTACAATTTCTACCATTTGTTACTAAGTAAATTTCGAAATCTATGTTTTTGTTATATCATTTCTAAATCAAATAACTACCTTCTGTGGGAAACCTTTCGGAATGACTAGAAAGTAGACAGCAGAAGGAGACTTCGCAGCAATGTATTCCAAACAGAAAAGATACTCTGTTAACAGAGAAAAACATTTTTATTATGACTAATTAACAATAATTAATATTATATCAGAAAAAATTATCCAACTCATGTTTCACCGTAACTAATTTCTATTTCTAACTTTCTATCTTTACATTAGGCACAAGGCCTATTCCATAAACTATGCTATGTTTGAAATAAATTCTGAATAATATCTTGCGTATCGTGCCAACTAAATGTTAAAACTTTTTTACCATACAGTCGCTATAACTTTTAGGACATTCCCAAATTGTAAAATATAGTCAAAGCAAGAATTTAATTTATAACTTTAGCTGTTTTACACATTAATTACATCTTGTTGTAGAGAAATTTCAGAATTTTGTGGCACAGTCGCAGTAAACTCTAAATTCTCTTTTTGATTTTGCAGATGATTTAAGGTATCTACAAAATCTCGAATACCTTGAAATTTACGATAAACAGAAGCGAAACGGATATAGGCAACTTCACTAATGCCACTCAATTTGCTAAGAACAATTTCACCAATCTCAGCACTAGTAATTTCTCTCTGGCATTTACCTTGTAATTCAACCTCTATTTGATTGACAAAAGCTTCAAGCTGACTAACTTCAATACCAGTTTTTTCACAGGAACGAATAATACCTCGAAGTAATTTCGACTTGTCAAAAGACTCCTTTTTTCCATCCCTTTTAATTATTGTTATTGTCAGAAACTCTATTCTCTCATAAGTAGTGAAACGATGCTGGCAATTCATACATTCTCGCCGACGTCGGATGCTCTTGCCAGATTCAGCTGAACGAGATTCTAGAACACGACTATTTGTATCTTGGCAAATTGGACATAGCATACTTTAAATTTTTCATACAATACATGAATAAATTTCCCCTATTTGGGGTGATGGCCACTAAATACAGGTAATAGATATGAATGCTGGGATCAAACTCAGCACTCATAACTAATTAAAAAGGTAATTTGTTAGAGAGGAAACTAATCAAGAATAATTACTTTCCAATCCTAGGTGGATCACGGAAGGCGATGGCAAAAAATATTACGCCTAAGGCCAAAGCTAGTACCAAAATGTAAGCTGCACTTTCCATAAGCTAATTTCCTGAAAATCCAGTTCTTTATTAGTTTACCAGTTCATAGTAAATAAAAGTCCAACTAAAATACTTTGTAAATTTTTTCAAAGTAATCGTTGGACTTTTATCAAATTTTAAGATTAATTAATTGGACAACACTCAGCACTCAGGAATCAGTAGGATAATTTTTTTTTAGATTTAGAAAAATATCTCTTGCCGTCCTAAACAATTTATCCTTTGGAGTTCTCGGGTATTTTAACCCCAAGCTGCTAAAAGATATTAACTTAATTTCGACCCAAGAGACTAGCTGTTTGTGTTTTTGGCTCTCACCGACGTGAAACCCTGAGTAAAGTGAATGAATAGTATTCCGTTACGGAAATCCTAAAAGTTGATAACTATTTAAAGATAGTAGTTTAGCCTTGTAGCCAAACTTTAGTACTTATTTTGTTTGTTATGTTTCCTTCCTACGGGTACTCAAGTCACCCAGTTTTTGGAATAAACCAAACTCTACTTGTTCCTCTAGGTCTGGGTCAATACCTGCAAACACATCGCGGAATAAGGTCCGGCATCCATGCCAAATATGACCGAAGAAGAATAGGAGAGCAAAACAAGCATGACCAAAAGTAAACCAACCACGAGTACTAGTTCGGAACACACCATCAGAGCCTAAAGTTTCTTGGTCAAATTCAAAAGGTTCACCAGTTTGGGCTTTACGAGCATACTTTTTAACATCGGCTGGGTTAGTAAAGGTTTGACTATCAAGTTCACCACCCAAGAAGCTAACTGTTACCCCCCGTTCCTCAAAACTATATTTTGACTCTGAACGACGAAAAGGAATATCAGCCTTTACTACACCTTCAGAATTGGTCAAAACTACTGGGAAAGTTTCAAAAAAGTTAGGTAAGCGACGTACAAATAATTCTTCACCATCCCTATCCTCAAATATAGGATGACCAAGCCAAGCTTGAGCTAAACCATCTCCATTATTCATAGGACCAACACGGAAAAGACCGCCTTTTGCTGGACTATTACCAACGTAGTCATAAAAGGCTAATTTTTCGGGGATAGTTAACCAAGCTTCAGAGGGAGTTTTTCCTGCTACTATTTCAGCTTGAACACGACGATCAATTTCTTGCTGAAAGTAACTATTATCCCACTGATAACGAGTAGGGCCAAATAATTCTATAGGAGTAGCTGCACAGCCATACCACATTGTACCAGCTACAACAAAAGCTGCAAAGAAAACTGCTGCAATACTACTGGAAAGAACTGTTTCAATATTACCCATCCGCAAGGCTCTGTAGAGACGTTCTGGCGGTCTTACTGATAAGTGGAATAAACCAGCAATAATTCCCACAATTCCAGCAGCAATGTGGTGAGCAACAATTCCACCAGCATTAAATGGGTTAAATCCTTCTGGTCCCCATGATGGTGCTACTGGCTGGATCGAGCCTGTTAACCCATAAGGATCTGATACCCACATTCCTGGACCAAATACTCCGGTCAAATGGAAGGCCCCAAAGCCAAAGCAAAGTAAACCAGATAAGAATAAGTGAATGCCAAACATTTTTGGCAGGTCTAGAGCAGGATCTCCTGTACGTTGGTCAAAGAATAAATCTAAATCCCAGAAAACCCAATGCCATACAGCAGCTAGGAATAGCAAACCAGAAAGAACGATATGAGCTGCTGCTACACCTTCAAAAGACCAGAAACCAGGGTTTGAAGCTACTTCTCCTGTAACACTCCAACCACCCCAAGATTGGGTAACACCTAGACGGGCCATGAATGGCATAACAAACATTCCCTGACGCCACATAGGGTTTAGCACTGGATCGCTAGGATCAAAGATTGCCAGTTCATAAAGGGCCATTGATCCGGCCCAACCTGCTACAAGAGCAGTGTGCATTAAATGCACGGATATTAGTCGTCCTGGATCATTCAGAACAACTGTATGTACACGATACCAAGGTAATCCCATTTACTACACTCCTCCTAGAAATGATGTCTACTGCTTTGTAAAACTGACACAAAGCGTTCAGTAAAGTAACTGTTTGATTTTTACTTCCTGCTTCTACGGTCACTGTCGGCAGCAGGACCTCCACAGGTAGTGACGGTCAAGCAGACCATACCAATATTTCTGAAAACTTTTTTCTTTTGCTTGTTATGCTCTCCGAAAAATAAATCGTCCCAAACATTAGTCCTATTATCAAGATTATTTCGGACAACAATATGGCCAAACTTACTAGATGAGGGCATAAAAATTAATACTTTTTCAAGAATTGTATAAAGTTTTGAAGTTAATAGCAAGTGAATTGAAAAAGCATTTAGGGCACGGACATTGGTAAATCCTGTTTGCAGAGTATGGACCTATGGCAGTTTAAGTGCTTATGGCTTTATGGTTGTGTCCATCTCTAATCAGAAGATACCAATTAATAGAGTGTTGGTTGACAAAGTTTGGGTCAGAGATACTTGGCAATTGATATTTCGTTTTAATCGTAAAATTTTAGCCTACAGTGTTTGTGTTTGGTTAAATAATCATGGCCATTTTCCTTTAAGGTTTGAATAAATTGTTAGTTAATAAGTTTTACATTACGTAATACTTAATATTTTTCACAAAAAAACCCCCTACTAAAAGCAGGAGGTTTAACTTAATCTAACCTACTAAAAAAGAGTTCAGCTAGTCTCTAAAAATTAACCAAACTTACCAGCAGTAGAAGCTATCAAAAATGCGGCGTAAGTCAGAACATAGCCAATAGTAAAGTGAGCTAAGCCAACAACACGAGCTTGAACAATAGAAAGAGCAACAGGCTTATCTTTCCAGCGAACCAAGTTAGCTAGAGGAGTACGCTCATGTGCCCAAACAATAGTTTCGATTAGCTCTTGCCAGTAACCACGCCAAGAGATGAGGAACATGAAACCAGTTGCCCAAACTAGGTGTCCGAATAAGAACATCCAAGCCCAAACAGACAAGTTACTAGTTCCATAAGGGTTATAACCGTTAATTAACTGGGAAGAGTTCAACCACAGATAATCACGCAACCAACCCATCAAATAAGTAGAAGATTGATTAAACTGAGCCAAGTTCTCTTGCCATACAGACAAGTTTTTCCAGTGCCAGTAAAATGTTACCCAACCAATGGTGTTTAACATCCAGAACATAGCTAGATAGAAGGAGTCCCAAGCAGAGATATCGCAAGTACCACCACGACCAGGGCCATCACAAGGGAATGCATAACCGAAGTCTTTCTTGTCTGGCATTAACTTAGAACCACGAGCATCCAATGCACCTTTAACCAAAATTAAAGTTGTTGTATGCAAACCTAGAGCAATGGCATGGTGAACCAAGAAATCTCCGGGTCCAATGGTTAAAAACAGAGAATTTGTACCACTATTGATAGCTTCTAACCAATTTGGTAACCATACAGCACCAGCAGTGGAAGCAAGACTATCAGAGTTAGATAACAGAACATCCATGCCATATAAAGCCTTCCCGGAAGCAGCCTGAACGAACTGAGCAAATACCGGTTCAATCAAGATTTGCTTTTCAGGAGTGCCGAAAGCTACCATTACATCATTATGGACATAAAGACCTAGAGTATGGAATCCTAAGAATAAAGAAACCCAACTCAAGTGAGATATGATAGCCTCTTTGTGATTCAAGACACGATCGAGAACATTACCTTTATTTTGCTCAGGATCGTAATCCCGTACTAGGAAAATCGCACCATGAGCAAATGCACCTACCATAATGAAACCAGCAATATACTGATGGTGGGTGTAAAGTGCTGCCATTGTAGTGTAATCCCTTGCCATAAAAGCATAAGGAGGCAGAGCATACATGTGCTGTGCTACCAAGGAAGTAATTACACCAAGAGAAGCTAGAGCTAATGCTAACTGGAAATGTAGAGAGTTATTTAGAGTTTCATATAACCCTTGGTGAGGCAAGTTAAACTGACCTTGACTTTTTCCACCAATTAAACCAGCTTTGGAATCAAGCATTTCTTTGATACTGTGACCAATACCAAAGTTAGTGCGGTACATATGACCAGCAATTATGAAGATAACTGCGATCGCCAAGTGGTGATGAGCCATATCAGTCAACCACAGGGACTCAGTTTGAGGATGGAAACCACCCAAGAAAGTCAAAATTGCAGTTCCCGCACCTTCAGAAGTACCAAACACATGGTTAACGGTATCAGGATTTTGAGCATAAACGCCCCAATTTCCTGTAAAGAAGGGACCTAAACCTGCTGGGTGAGGCATAGTCGTCAGGAAGTTATCCCAACCAACGTGCTGTCCACGAGATTCAGGAATTGCAACGTGAACCAAGTGACCAGTCCAAGCTAAGGAACTAACACCGAATAGACCTGCCAAATGGTGATTGAGGCGGGACTCAGCATTTTTGAACCATGCTAGGCTAGGACTAAACTTAGGCTGGAGGTGTAACCAACCAGCAAACAGCATGATGGATGCTAATATCAGGAGAAAAATAGAACCCTGATATAAGTCTCCATTTGTTCTCATGCCGATAGTGTACCACCAATGGTAAACACCAGAATAGGCTATATTTACTGGATTAGAGGCTCCAGCTTGGGTGAAGGCATCTACGGCCTCTTGACCAAATTGAGGATCCCAAATCGCATGAGCGATGGGACGTACATTCAGAGGATCTTTAATCCACTGTTCAAAGTTTCCTTGCCAAGCCACGTGGAAGAGGCTACCAGAAGTCCAGAGGAAAATGATTGCTAGATGGCCAAAGTGAGAAGCAAAAATCTTTTGATAAAGATTTTCCTCTGTCATGCCATCGTGGGTTTCAAAGTCATGGGCTGTAGCAATTCCATACCAGATCCGACGGGTGGTTGGATCTTGTGCCAGGTCTTGGCTAAATTTTGGGAATTTTGTTGCCATAGATCTTTATATCTAAGTCTCGCAGATATTTAAGAGAATTTAGATTGAATTAGGGTTTTGCCACCGTTAAATCGTAAAAGGTATAATGGTATTTTTCTCAATCTCACTGATAGTAGCTTTCTGCCTCAATAGCTCAGGAATATCTAAGCTTGGACAAGCAGTAAGGATGAGACCCACGCCGTTTTTTACTAGTACTTTATAACGGGAGACCCCTTGAAAGATTAAGTTGGGGATTGAGGATAAGTCAATCCCCAAGGAAGAATCTTAATATGCTATTGCATTCTATCCTACTGCAATTATTCGAGCTAGGAAGAATGCCCAGGTTGTGACAATTCCGCCGAGGAGATAATGAGCTACTCCTACTGCTCTACCCTGGGTTATGCTTAAAGCACGAGGCTGAATTGCTGGAGCAACCTTTAACTTATTATGAGCCCAAACTATAGACTCTATCAACTCTTGCCAGTACCCACGACCACTAAACAAGAACATTAAGCTAAATGCCCAAATAAAGTGTGCGCCAAGGAATAACAAACCGTATGCAGATAATTCTGAACCGTATGATGTAATTACGTTTGAAGCTTGTGCCCACAAGAAGTCACGCAACCAACCATTGATAGTAACTGCACTTTGGGCAAAGTTGCCGTAAGTAATGTGACTCACTGTACCATCTGGATCTACTGTTCCCCAGACATCTGACTGCATCTTCCAACTAAAGTGAAAAATCACAATTGACAGTGAATTATACATCCAGAAAAGACCCAAGAATACATGGTCCCAACCAGAAACTTGACAAGTACCACCACGACCAGGACCATCACAAGGGAATCGGAAGCCTAGTTCACTCTTATCTGGAATTAGTCGAGAGTTACGAGCATACAGTACACCTTTAAGAAGAATCAGGGCTGTAACATGGATTGTAAAGGCATGGATATGGTGCACCATAAAGTCCGCCGTACCCAAGGTCATTGGCATCATTGCCACTTTGCCACCTACTGCTAATACATCGCCACCAAAAATTGGGCTGACGGATGCTAAAGCATTAGGAGCAGTATTGCCAGGAGCTAAACTATGAAGATTTTGTACCCACTGAGCAAAGATTGGCTGTAGTTGAATACCAGTATCAGAGAACATATCCTGGGGACGACCTAAAGCCCGCAGAGTATCATTATGAACGTATAATCCGAAGCTATGGAAGCCCAGGAAAATACAAACCCAGTTCAGGTGAGAGATAATTGCATCCCGGTGACGAATGACTCGATCCAACACGTTGTTAACATTCTTTGCTGGATCATAATCCCGCACCATAAAAATAGCACCATGAGCTCCAGCTCCCACAATCAGGAATCCTCCAATCCACATATGGTGAGTGAACAGAGATAACTGAGTTGGGTAGTCAGTCGCAATATAGGGATACGGTGGCATTGCATACATGTGATGTGCCACAATGATGCTAAGAGATCCTAGCATAGCCAAGTTAATTGCTAACTGGGCGTGCCAGGAAGTTGTTAAAGCTTCATATAGACCTTTATGACCTTCACCACCAATTATGAGTGGATCTTTATGAGCTTCTAAAATTTCTTTCATGCTGTGACCAATGCCCCAATTTGTCCGGTACATATGGCCAGCAACTATGAATAATACTGCTAGTGCTAAATGATGATGAGCTGTATCAGATAACCACAAGCCACCTGTTACAGGGTTTAAACCACCTTTAAAGGTCAGGAAATCAGCATATTCACCCCAATTCAATGTAAAGAATGGGGTTAAACCTTTGGCAAAACTAGGGTACAACTCTGCCATCAAGCTTTTATTAAATAGAAATTCATGAGGTAGAGGAATATCCTCTGGTGCTACCCCAGAATCTAATAACTTATTAATAGGCAAAGAAACATGAATCTGGTGGCCTGCCCAAGACAGGCAACCTAAACCTAGTAAGCCTGCTAAGTGATGGTTCATCATTGATTCCACATTCTGGAACCATTCCAATTTCGGTGCTTTCTTATGATAATGGAACCAACCTGCAAACATCATCAGGGCTGCCATTACTAAGCCACCGATAGCCGTGCAGTATAGTTGGTACTCATTAGTGATGCCAGAAGCGCGCCATAATTGGAATAATCCGGAAGTAATTTGGATGCCATGGAAACCACCACCCATATCACCATTTAAGATGCCCTGGCCTAAAACTGGCCATACAACTTGAGCACTTGGTTTAATTCCTGTAGGGTCTGCTAACCAAGCTTCATAGTTGGAAAATTTAGCGCCATGAAAATATGCGCCACTCAACCAGACAAAGATTATGGCCAGGTGACCAAAGTGTGCGCTGAAGATTTTGCGCGATACATCTTCTAAATCAGAAGTGTGACTATCAAAGTCGTGAGCGTCAGCATGGAGGTTCCAAATCCAGGTAGTGGTTTTTGGTCCTCTGGCTAGAGACCGACTGAAGTGACCAGGTTTCCCCCACTTTTCAAAAGAAGTAGGTACAGGGTCAGTATCAACAGTTACTCTTACTTTTGCCTCACGCTCTGGAGGACTTATGGTCATGAAGACTCTCCTCTCCCAAAGACAATTAACTAAATTATTGATGTTGTAGAAGCTGATAAAAGTTGTAAAGAATTATCAATATCTTTTGCAAGTTTACAGATTGTAACTGCTTTTTGCTAGAGTGCAACATCACACTCCAAGTTTTCTGCCAACTATAATACTTAAATTTGGCTAAATTCTTAGAAATACATAGATTGGGTTTTACCAATTACCTGTAAATGCTAAGTTCTTTAGGTGATTATAGACTTGCTTGAGATGTTTAAGTTATATGTTTACAATTATTCAAGTTTCTTGATCAAGGATTATAGAGTAAATTCACATTCTCTCAAGATTAAGAAAGCTATAGTCTTTGATTTGAATTGGTTACGGCAAAAAGTTAAAATTTAGCTATCAAGAATATACATTGTCGGACTACCCACCCTAATGGACTGACACACCTTAAATTTTGCATAATAAAAATGGTCAAATCTTTCTCTTTTCAATAATTATACGAAAAAAATCTGATGCAAGGTTTTAGCTGTCTCAATCTACTAGAATAAAATTTAATATTCTTTTAACAAATAGTCTCTTAATCAAGTATTTTTTATAACTCACAGCAGAGAAAAAAAGTCAAAATATATCGGTTCAAATTTTACAAAACTTAAAGTTAATTAGCTATCAGCTTTTATAGCTCTGAGTATCCCCAGCAACTATCTATTGCGCCAGATCTTTAAAAGCAGTTGAAATCTTGTGCTCGTCACTAAAAAAAATGGTCCTACTGAGTTGTGACCATTGACTACTTCTTTAAATTAATTTTTAAATTTTATCGTAGTTCATAAGGATATTTTGGTATTTTCTCAAGTTCAATAAGTCCATCTAGTATGTTATTAAAGACGTAGTTTAATACTAAATCTAGTTTATAAAGTATCCCTTTGCGCAGATAGTGAGATGGGGGAGAACTCGGTGACAAGGGAGAAATCAACCGTGGACATTAAGAAATATTTACACAAAACTCAAGAATAGAGGTACTCTATTCCATGGGAAGCTGTGGGTGCGATGATCAAAAATTATCATTGCTGCATTAATTGTTTGGGTGATAAATTTGTCTTCTATATTATGAGTTTTAATCCTCCAAATTTCTACTTCCTTGTCCACTTTATCTTCTTGCCTACTAAGTCTTACCCCATGATCTCTTTATTACCCTTGTGAGGTAAGGGAGCAGGTGAGATACTTAGAGAAGATTTTGACAAAGTACATGCATTGAAAAACAGATTTGGTATCAATTATATCTGCGACTGAATTACAAGACTTTCGTACTTAAGTATAGATAAAATGTATTTAATTCCTTAATTTATTCTAAGTAAAACCCTTTATTTTTGGTTGAAAATTCTAGGAGTATCATCAGTGTTTGCCATAAATTTGCATTTCAAATATCTCAGAAAAATTATCACATTCCTAATTACAGTAGTGATAATATCAGGCTTAGTCAGTTGTAGCGATGACTTATATGAATCATCTCAAGTTCATTCTCAAAAATCTGTAACCACCTCTACCACCTCTAAAATATCTGAAGTTTCCCCACCGGAGATAATTCAACAACTGCGCCAAGGGATCAACAGATACAAACCCCAATTAGCAATACAAAGTCCGCAGCCGGAGCAAATATTTGAAGACAACTATATTACTGTGCAACTCCAAGTCCAAGACTTACCTATATTCAAATCAGACCTAGGCATAGGACCTTATATAGAAATTATCTTAGATAACAAACATTACACAAAAATCTATAATCTTAATGAATCCATTGTACTATCAGACTTAGAAGCAGGAACCCATACCCTCAGAGTTTTTGCCTGTAGTCCCTGGGATGAAAGTTTTAAGAATGAAGGTGCTTACGCTCAAACTACATTTCACATCTTTACGAAAACTGCAAATAATAATCCCGCTCCAGACCTACCTTTGTTAACTTACAATAGTCCGGTAGGTACCTATGGTGCTGAACCTATCATGCTTGACTACTACCTTACTAATATACAATTGCCCTCAATAGGGGGAGAATATCCTCAAGATGAAATAACTGATGGGCATCTTCGTGTTACTGTTAATGGGACTAGTTTCATAACTGATCAGTGGCAAACAATATATTTACAAGGGTTCTATCCAGGAAAAAATTGGGTTAAGTTAGAATATATTGATAAATTAGGTAATCCAATTAATAATGTTTATAACAATACTGCTCATTTGATTACCTACAAACCAGATGGGGAAGATACTCTAAGCAAAATAATTCGAGGAGAAATTTCACTTAAGGAAGCGCTTAGTATAGTTGATCAGGAATACATTTATAAGGAACCACAACTAGAAATAACTTCAGAAACAGAAGAAATATCTAGCGATGAGAAATTAGAAGTAGAAGACACTTTTGAATTAAAAACAGAAACTCCTATTGACCAGGAAGTAGAAGTAGAAGAAGTTTCTGTTGAACCAGAATTAGAAGAAGTTCCTACTAATGAAGAATTAGAGGAAATTCCCAACATGGAACCTACTACTGAGGAATTAGATGTAGAAGAAATTTTTGTTGAACCAGAATTAGAAGAAGTTCTTACAATTGAGCCTAAAACTGAGGAATTAGAATTAGAAGAAACTTTTTTTGAACTAGAAACAGAAAAAAATACTACTGATGAGTAGTTAGAAGTTGAAGAAGCAAACTCACAGACTCAAGCTCTTGAATCTGACAAACCAAACACATCGAAAGAAAAAATAGGTAAATTAATAGATTATGTATAAGGTATGTTTAAAGATATAAATCAAGTTACTAACAAACTGGAAAAACAAACTGTTTTAGCAACTTTAAATATTACAAAAAAGAATTGATATAAAAGAATAAACTCATAAAAATGAGCCTCTTTATCTACTATAAATAGTATAGGAATTAGTAAAGCTAGGGTTAGTAGAATAAATGCCTCTGCAATAAACTTCTAACCTAACTTCAAATTTAGAATAATTTACTGATTCAAGAGAAGATTACTATATTAATACCAGCGCCAATTATCAATAATAATAAACAACGATATAATCATAATAAATTATCTATAAAAAAGTCTGATTTTTTGGTGGATTTTACTTTGCAAAAAAGTTATGATTTTGCATTAAGTATTCATGAATAAATTGAACATGATTATCTTTTTTAATCCATATAATTACAAGAAATTAGTCAAGATAAATCTGTATTTTTTTTCAAATTTATACCATTAAAAATTTATAATTCGGCATCAGATATTATTCAATAAATTGAAATGGAAAATATTTTTATTTCAGTTGAAGATATAACAAAATTCAATTATATTTAAGTTACAAAAATAGGTTTATAAAAATCCAGTTTTCTTCTAGAGAATTGGTTTTTTATTCGTAAAATAAATAGTTAACTGATGTCTAAAGTTTTTGAGTGTAATCTCCTAAATCTTTTGGGTTCTATAACTTATGAGTTAGCTGTCAAAAAATGGTTCAAACAATTGAATTGGTAATATCTTTTTGAGTAACTTGTGATATATCTCATGGGTTCCCATTGATTAAATCTGGATATTTTATGAGAATAATATTTTTTTGAGAATAGCTAAAACCTAGAGGATGTTTATATATGGTTACAGTACTAAAAAAACTAACCTAATATTTAAGATGGCAAAAAATATAAAATCTAGAATCAGGTATTAGTACTTTCAAACAACCTGAGAATTATTTCTACATTATCAAATTCCCCAACAATTCTACGGACGGGAAGAGGCCAAACTCTTATCAAAGTAGGAGTTGCAGTAATTAGTTCTACTTCAGCTTGTTCAGGATGTTGAAGGACATCTATTACTTTTAAAGTATAAGGAAGAGAAAGATATTCCTCTAATATTTGGTGAAGACTTTGAAGAGTCTGTTCAGTAGCAAAACTTTTACCAGATACAAATAAGTGGAGAACATAACCTTGAAACTTTGATTGTGAATCAATAGTAGACGTTGAGACTACCTGTGAAGTAGAATTGAGATTAATATCTTGTCGTTCAAGACATATAACAAAGTTATGATTTTCCCAGAGTTGAGGAAACTTGTCATAATAAGAAGAAACTACTATTGGATTACAAAATTCCTCTGACCATGGAGCACATTGCCAAATCATCTCACCAGTATAAAAAATTGCATTAAGTAATGCCTGATATCTTAAGACTGGCATATAAGCTTCGGCAAAAACTTGGACTTCTTGAGTGTGAGGGTTTAGCCATTTATCAATAGTTGCAGTGTATCCAGGTATTAAGAAATGGGGTGGTTCAGTTAGTCCCAATACTGCTTGTAGCTCTAGACATAGGTGTAGATGCCATCGTTTTTTTTTGCTTGGGTCTATACAATAAATTAGATCTCCCCCTGGTGTAAACAAGGCAATACCTTTGAATAACTGGGGAAATTTTAAAGGAGTCAGCTTCAAGAAAATAAATGTAAAATCAACTGCAAACTTTGGGGTATTTCGGTTAAGCTAGCCGAGTTAAGACATCTGCTTTAGTTAACTTAGCTATATCTTAGCAAAGATTTAGCTGTTGTTAGAACTTACCAAACAATTGGGTTTAAAGCCTCGCAGGCCAATCGTGGGATTTTTGGTAGTGCATCAAGAAAGTGTGGGAATGGTAATATAATAGTTGTCCTTAAATACTTTCTATTATCATAGAATTTCCTCTATGTGGCCATCAGAAATCTCATAAACATGGCCAGTAATGTTGTCAACGATATTATTGTCATGAATGCCTACAAACTTTCACCGATACTTTTGACACTCTCTACTATCGTAGAACAATTCAACCTGAACAAATACCCATGGTTCTAGAGGCTCACGTTGAGGGCAGTAGTTTGAGAGGGATTAGTCGAACAGTGAATTTGGCCTATAATACGGTAGTTAGTTTGGTGAGAGCCGCCTCTGAAAAAGGACAAGTGATTCATAATGCTCATGTCCAAAATATCAATACCTCAAAAATCAGAAGTGATGAGTTTTGGTCATTGGTCCAAAAAAACGAAAACAGTGCCAGTATCAGGAATTGACAGAAGGGAATTCTTGGGTTGGCAAGCCCCTACGAATCAAACTTATTTAAGTATAAGAACTGAATATTTTTTAATGAGTAGTCAATGGTTCGCGCAAAACTATAGTAAAGATAACTCTTATTTATCATGTATTATATGTAGTATTTTTCCGTAACTCCTGAACATTTTAAATTCTGCCGCGTAGCATTTGAGACATTTCGTTTGGGGAAGGTGACTGATTTATTGCTATCTCTTCAGTGATTCTACCATCTCGATAAAGATCATACAAAGACCTGTTCATAGTAGTCATGCCTTCATAAGTATCTTTAAGCATGATCTGCTGAATGTCTTCATACTGGTCTTTGAGAATATACTCTTTCACTACATCAGTATTAATCAAAATGTCATGGAAAGCTGCTCGTTTACCATCAGTAGTTTTACACAACAACTGAGCAATAATCGCTACCAGAATTTCTGAAAGAGCTAATTTAATTGCTGGTTGTTCTTCAGCAGAAAACATATCCAGAATACGAGTTATAGTTTTAACTGCACTGTTAGTGTGCAAAGTTCCCATCACCAAGTGTCCTGTAGATGCTGCCTTAATGGCTATTCCTACGGTTTCCTTATCCCGAATTTCTCCAACTAGCATCAGGTCAGGATCTTGACGAAGAGCACCTTTAAGGGCATTGAAGAATTTCAGAGTATGTCTACCTACTTCTCGGTGCTTGATCAAAGATTTCCGACTTTCGTGGACAAATTCTACAGGGTCTTCAACAGTTATGATGTGATAAGGAAAAGTATCATTCATATAATCAATCATGGCTGCCATGGTAGTAGATTTACCAGAACCTGTTGGTCCTGTTACCAAAAGTAATCCTTTATGGTAGTGGCAAACTTTCTTAAAAACTTCTGGCAGCCTGAGTTGATCCATCTTGAGAATTGTTGCACCAATAAGTCTTAAGACCATGGCCGGGCCGGCAAGAGAATCAAACAAGCTAATCCGTATTCGGACAAAACCTAGGTCAGCGGCACCGTCAAAGTCTAAATTTTCCTGAAAGACGCGAATTTCTTCATCTTTGAGAATTTCTCGCAGCCAACTCATAAAAGTGCCTAAGTCAGTCTCTGGATACTCAATTGGTATGAGGTCACCACGCTTGCGAAATCTTGGTATTTCATTTACACCCAAGTGAATATCTGAAATTCCCTCTTTTTCAGCCCGCCGGACAATTTCTGTCAATCTTACTTGTCCAGGTGCAAGTTCTGGACTTAGAGGAGTTGCTCGTTGCTTTGGTACAGTTTCCTTTTGAGGAATGATTTCCCTAGAACTTGGAGGTGATGCTGGTGAAGAATTGGAAGGTTTTAGAGAAACTGCTGATTGTTTTTTTACTCTTGGAGGTGGTGGAGCTGGGGGACGATATGTTAGATCACGGCTTCCTGATCGTGATGTAGGGGGAGGAGGTGGCGGTGTTTGTGTCATTTCAGTTATTAGTTATTAGTTATTAGTTATCATATCAAATCTGGTTGAATACTTTTGATTATAGTTGGAGGAGATGGGGAGATTGAATGTTGAAGTAATTATATAATTATCAAAATATATTATTCTGCCTATTTGTTGTGGCAAAATTCCATACTGAAAAAGTTGGGGAAAGTTGAATATTTGACAAGAGCACAAAGAACTTAAAATAACTTAACTATTCTAAAAGAACTGCAAGGATAATCAAGTTGTCTTATGCAATTTTGGGCTGGTTACCAAGTATCTTCAACGAGGTTTTGCTCTGAGGCATTAGGAGCAAATTTTGTACAATTTATCTACCATTCTACTTTGGATTTTTCAGCTATTTTTTTGTTATTAAATCTTATCGAAATTCTGTCAAATTATGATCATTGGCTCTATCCCGAAATATTGCTCATCTTTTTCTCTGCCTTGGATGCTGTAAATATTTCAATATTTTTCATGGTATTTTCAGTATTTCCACTTCTTTTAAATATCAATAAATTCTTGGGCTTGATATTCTAAGCCACCAGAATAAGTAAGGCTTTTTTTTATTAGTGAAGTAGAATTTCTATTCTTCTATCTGTTGCTCCCCAATCATAACCTCAAAGGTTTCCCTATATTAGATAACATTCAAAGGTCATAAACAATGTAGGCTTTCTGGGTTATATTTCTGGTTGCTATTTTGTCAATTTATCCTGTCTAATTTTTTTTGCTTTCACTAATTAATTATTTTTATTGGCGTTCTTTTTGGGAGTTTTTTCAACTTCTAACCGCATTTTTCAGAGTCGTTATAATAACTTTGTAAAATATCACAAACTATATTAGGTGTATCATTTATGTAAATAGTTTTTTTCAGTCTCAAGTGTAAAATATTTACTTGTGCTCAATACCCATAAATCGTTTTATCTTTTTATACTGGCATTAATGTGATATGTTTATTCTTGATAGCTAAATTCTTAAACTTTCTATCCCTATAAAAAGTGCTAGGGGTTTCAATTTTACGCTAGAAACTGTTATAAATATTTAATATTTATTTGACTTTATATAAGGATTTATATACAAAATAATTTTTACTGCCAAGACTCTTTTAATTTTTTTTGCTATCGATGTTTGACTTGTAAAATTATCTACTTCATCTATAATATTTATTTTTTGTATTTTTTCTAGATATGTTCTTCTTACTATTATATCTTTTGCGACCAATATGAGATTAGTATATATATGGTAAGAAATGGTATTAAACCTCTGATATATACGAGTTATATATTTATTAAGACTGACTTAACTACAGTTTTGTTTGATTTTGAGGTTCATACCATTTCTTAATCTCAAGCTTTTGATGATACAGCCATCTTTAAATACTACTATTCCATTTTTCGTGTATGTGTTTGAATGTTGATTTATATTTTTTTTGACAGACGGAGTTTTGTTAAGTGTAAATATCTGATTTTCATTAGCTGATTTTTTCTGATTTTTAGTATAGTTTTTTGATGAAGAAGGATACTCAAAAAATATAGTTAAAGATAAAAGGATAAACGTCACAAAACATAGTTTTTTTAATAATAAAATAATCATTCTAAGAACCTGGATTAAATTAATTTAACTGAATATTAATTACCTTAACTAATAATTGGCCTGACTTTAAAGTAGGCCTATAAAGGATTTATTTCTATCAATATACTCTATCCCTTTTTCACCTATTTTATCTACGATAATAATACCTAAAAATAAAAGCTATCTAGGTATATTAATATAACTTTTCTACGAAACATTCTCTAAAAAAAAATATTTTTAAGAGACTCTCTTAGAGATTTTTTTGTCACTCAATATGAAAGAGAAAGTATGAACAGCAAGCAATATAGACTATTGCATATATTAAGTGCATAAGCAAAATTAATTACATATTCTGTTCGATGTGTGATCAAGCACTTTTTTTTAGCTTTTGAAGTCATATTTTTCAGTATTCAGGCATCTCCTACTTCAATTGATTGATATTTAATAAATTTCCTATTTCTATTATATTTGATTTTGTTGAGTATGTCGACAACCAAAATATTTATAGTTTTATAAATTCTATTTATCTAATTTATTCAGTAAAACATTCCTAGTACTAATTTACACTTTAAAAATAAAAAATATAGTTTTTTAATAAAAATAAAAAATAGATTATTATCAAAATTAATCAATATTTAAATATTAATATTTACCTTTGCTATTCTATAAATTAATTCTTCTTTTTGAATTTATTAATCTTCTACTATTTATTTGTTTATTTATGCTTAAAAAGCTGACAAGTTATTGTTGTTTTTTTGAATGGCTATCTATAAAACAAGTAATGCTTTAAATAAAATCAATTTTTATATAAAATATTCAAGTAATTACTTTTTTATTATTTATTTTTTAGTGATTATAGTCTATTTTTTTACCTATTACTCCCATTAATTATAAATTTAATTCTTCTTATTTTCATCCTTTATTACCTCATTTATAATTTTTTTTATTTTTTTGTTGTCTATTTGCGCATATTTATTTCCTAAGTATGATGCATAAAATTAATAAATTACTAAGTTTAGCTGATCATCTTTTTCCTGTCTGGCTTCCAATAATAATTGGAACCTAATTCCTCTTTCTAGCTGATAGCTAATAGCTGATACTTGAATACTTACTTTATTTTATATATTTTGAATTTTTATTTTTAGTTATATTAAGTATTTTAGGCTCCAATTTTATCCAGATTTTAACTTGTTTTTTTTTCATAAGTTTAATTTTTTCTGCCTTTTATTCTTTGATTATATAGTCCTAATATTCTTTGTTATGTCCATCAATTTAGCAAATTTAAACAGTTTTTATACTAACTTTAAATATTTTAATTAATTCCTTAAGAGGAAATCCTTAACTGCTCAATATTATATATTTAGCTTGATCTCTAACTTAATTACAATTACTATAGTTTTATTTATAGATATCTTCTAAGAGATAGTTAAACAGTGATAATTTCAAGTTTCTTAGGTTTAATATAAAATGCTTAAGTACTAGATTTTTTGCTTAGTACTGAGGAGTTTGGTTTGTAAGGGAATAGGGAATAGAAAATAGACCACAGAGAAATGCCCTAGGGTATTTCCGTAGTGCTATATTTAAAACTTTTAAATATACTTAACCTAAAATTAATATCTCGGATAAATGGTTAAAAATTTATTATTTATTTTGGTTATTTAGGAATTTATAAATTATTAATATATTAGCTAATTTTTGGGGATTTTAATTAAAAATCAAAATAATCTCTCACTATAACAGTATGAAATTATTTGTGAAAAAACTATAGGGCTTTGGTTGTATAAATGCTATTTTTGCCCTTAGTTTGGAGACAAAAGTCCCTAGGATCAAGTCTGAAAACTGATTCAGGATTGCTATATTTTAAATATTTGGTTTATCAAAGGTATTTCAAGCTATAATTTTTTTAAATATTCAACAACCTAACTAAAAAAAATATGCCAGTCAAGCGAAAATCTACTAATAGTAAACCCCAAATAACTAACAAACAAAAAGAAGCTGCTGAAGCTGAGATTAGGGAAAAGCAAAAAGTTATTGATTATCGAACAACAGAATATCCAGTAGAAGTTCTTGTTCAGAAATATATGGAAGGAAGAGAAAATGATACTAACGAGTTATTTATTCCTGATTATCAAAGAGAAGAAGCCTGGCAGGAAAAAGAGCAGTCAAAGTTTATTGAATCTGTACTTTTAGGATTACCAGTACCTCCTATATTTGTTGCAGATATTTACGACCAAGAAAATGACTTAGGGCGCTTAGAAATAGTAGATGGTACGCAACGCATTCGAACTCTATCTAAATTTTCTAATAATGAACTGACTTTAAGAGGATTAGAAAAATTAGATAAGCTGAATGATTTCACTTTTACTGATTTACCACTTCCTCGTCAAAGACGTTTCAATAGAAGTACCATTAGGATGATTCAACTAACAGAGAAAGCGGATGAGGAAGCACGACGAGATATGTTTGAAAGAATTAATACTGGTAGTGTTGTTTTAAATGACATGGAAAAACGTAGAGGAATACAACGCGGACCTGTTCTAAATTGGATTGATAAATTATCAAAGAATCCCAAATTTCTAGAGCTATGTCCGTTTTCTGAAGCTCTAATTCGGAGGCGAGAACCTGAAGAATTTGTATTGCGTTTTTTCGCATATCTAAATAAATATCAGGAGTTTGAACACAGAGTAAATGTATTCCTCAATGATTATTTAAAAGAACAGGATGAGAAGAATAAGAATAATAAATTTTACCAGAATAAAATGGAGAAGGAATTTAAGTTAATGCTAGATTTTGTGGAAAAGTATTTCCCTGATGGGTTTAAAAAAGGCAAAAACTATAACTCAGTTCCCCGGATTAGGTTTGAAAGTATTTCTGTAGGTGTTGCACTTGCTTTAAGGGAAGAAAAAAATCTTAAACCAAAATCAACCGACGAGTGGCTAAATTCCCAAGAGTTTAAAAAATACACTACTTCTGATAGTAGTAACTCTAGAGTGAAAGTTATTCGACGTATTGAATATGTTAGAGATCAACTATTAGGTAAATAATGGGAAGAATATCATTTGTAATTCAAGATTTTAATGAACTTTCTGAAGAGGTAAGTAAATATTTTATTTTCTTGCAAGATTTAGAGCAAGGAAAAGTAAAATTAATCAAAGAAATTCAAGGAAATAATAAAGCTAACAAAATAGACGTTGAGTTAGAAAATACTCTAAAAGCAAGTGCTTATTTATTACTTTACAATTTAATAGAATCTACTATGAAAAATGCTATAGAAGCAATCTTTCAGGAACTACAAGAGAAAGATGTTTCTTTTGATAAGATTAGACCTGAATTAAAGAAAATTATTTTGGTTAATCTGAAAGGTAGAAACCCTGATAAAATTTTAGAAAAAATTCAGGACATATCTCTTGATATTGTTTCCATTGGATTTAATAAAGAAGAACTATTTACTGGAAATATTGATAGTAAATTGATTAGAGAAACAGCTAAAAAATATGGATTTGATTCGCAAACAGATGACAAAAAAAGAACTAATGATAAAAATTCATATCTACTTCTAATTAAGAATAATAGAAATGATTTAGCTCATGGAAATAGACCTTTTGGCGATGTAGGAAAGTCGAAAACTGCTGATGAACTGATAGAAATTAAAAAGACAATAGTCGAATATTTAAAAGGAATATTGGAGAATATTGAAACATATATAGATAATGAGGAATACTTAGACTCAACAAATACTCCCTAACTTATTTCTTGAACATGTTTAAGAATACTTTTTGCTACTACTTGACCTAACTTTACAGGGACAGCATTCCCAATTAAACGCCCTATATCTGTAAAAACAAATGATTTATTAGGAGGAAAAAATTGGTATTTATGAGGAAAAGTTTGCAACAATGCTGCTTCTCTGAGGGATATGGCTCTATCTTGTTCGGGGTGTCCAAATCGACCATTACCAAAACCAAAGCACTGAGTCGTTATAGTTGGACTGGGACTATCCCATTCCATCCTGCCGTAAACCGATGGATATGATTTACCACTACTCTTAGTATGGCATTTAGCTATTAAGTTTTTGGGCCAGTCTCGCCAAGTGCCTCCTGGTTTAGAAGCACGAATACGACGTAGATTCAGTGCTGAAAGTTTGCTACATTGATGAAGTGGATCTATTTTCGATGATTGACCTGCACTCAGAGCTTCAAGATGCTCAATAGTCTTTCGTACAGTTTTGTAATTATCCTGATCGCAATTTGGGGGAATTAAATCTATATTGCCAAACTTGGAGGCAAAAAGTACTAACCGTTTACGATTTTGAGGTATACCGTAGTCTTGACAGTTAACACGATAAAATGTGATGAAGTATTTGAACTTTTTGAGTTTAGTAATAAATTCCTCAAAAACTTGATTTTGTTGCAACTGTGGTACATTTTCCATAGTCACAATATCTGGCATACATTGTTTGATAAGACGGGCAAAATAATAGAGAAGCTTCCATTTTGAGGAGCTGTTTCTGTAGCGCTTGGAGTAATTAGAAAATGGTTGGCATGGAGAGCATCCGGCTAAAACTTTAAGGTGACATATTGGAAAATGCTTTGCTAGCTCCATACTCTCAATGTCTTCAACGCTTTTTAGTATAAACTTGGCTTTATTGTTATACTCATAAGGAAACTTACATACGGGATCAATATCATAACCAACATTTACAGGAAGACCAGCTTTCTCAAAGCCATGAGTTAACCCACCTGCTCCGCAAAATAAGTCTATCGCAGAAATGCCAATCATTATTTACCTCTACAGATTTTATATAAGTCAGGCTTAAATTATAATTCAATCAAGTTACTAATTTCAAGTTCAAATAAGAGGGAAGGTAATTAGAAAACTGCCTCATTCAATCATAAGTAATTTTTTCATACTGTATTTTTACAACATAAAATGCTTGATAAGTAGCGGCACATTCGTAGTTTTGTTTCTGAGAGTGAAAAGCTTGAGAATATAAAGTTTATTCTCAAAAAACGATCAGCTTATCTGAGTGAAAAGTATTACAGAAATTTCCTGACAACATCTACAGTTCTTTGGAGAAAGTTTCTGATATTGAGGTTCCTGAAAGCCAAATCTCACAATAGTTATTCCCATAATTTCCCACTGCGGGTGTAAAAGGAATTTACTTATAAATATAATTATATCTACAGGACTACCAAATAATCTATATTACTCCTACTAACGACCAGAACGAAGAATACTAATAATTAACCACAACCTAAGAAAACTAGTTGTTGCAAATAAAGCTTCACTTAATACAGATAGCTGACTACTTTGAGAACCGATAGTTACAATGGCAACAACAATAGTTAATTAACTTACAACTACACTAAAGGATAATCTATTGGCTGAATTATCTATACTATGACGCAAAGGTTCAATTCTTGTAGAGTCAAATTCCACTTTAATGTTTCGGAAGTAAGTCTATCTAAAAATAAGTCTAGCTCGCGAGGGAACTTTAAAGATAAATTCTTCAGATCAATAGCTGTTCTTAAGAAAGTTTGTACCAGATCATCCCCTAATAACTGTCGGCAAAATAAATCAGTCATTAATGGTTTAATCTCATCTAAAAGATTAAGTTGGAAATAAAAACTATGAGCGATCCCTTCTAAGTTTGCTAAAGTTTTGGAAAATAAACCTAAATTACTTGGTAATTTAATTTTGTTGTGACAACATAATTTTAATATGTCATAAAATACTTGATAAAGGTTGATTTCAGACAAGCTGAGGTTATAATATTTTCGCAATATTTTGCTGTAATCATTTTTCAATTTAGCTAAGTTTGAGCCAATATCTACTTCTACCATTTGTAGAGTTAACTGAGTACACCTTTGAGCATCTAAGTCAATGATCCCCAATAGTAGTTCTGTTAAATGCTGTTGACTCTTAGGGTCGAAGCGACTGAGTATTCCACAGTCTAGCAGAGCAATACACCCATCTTCTAAATAAAATATATTGCTTTGATGGGGGTCGACTTGAAAAAAACTGTTGAAATAAAGTTGTTGAAAGAAAGCACGGCATAATAAATGGGAAAGTGCTTGCTTTTCTGAATTTATACCCCCATTATAGTTAGCACCTTTGACTTTTGTCGATAAAATTGGTTGATCATGAAGCCATTCCAGAATTAAAAGCTTTGGGGTGGTTAGTGCCCAATATACTTTCAGAACCATAATTTGCTTGGAGTCAAATCATTTACTTGTGGATAGGTTCTGAGGTAGTTCGTCAGTATAACTACCTTCTTGAATAAAATTCAGTTCTTATCGCAAAGTATCACCAAATTCTTGAGCTACAGAAAGAATATCATAACTTTTTTCAAATTTTGTAAATGAGACTAACTCACCTAGACCTTTGAGCAAAGCAATATCTTTATCAACTATTTTATCAATGCCTGGACGTTTAACTTTGAGAGCTACTTCCCTGCAGTCTTTTAAAGTGGCTTTATAAGATTGAGCAATAGAACCTCCTGCTACACATTAAGTATTAATGTAGCTAAATATTTCTTCTAGAGTTTGGGAGAGTTATTGACGAATTAAGGTTTCGACTTCAGACCAAGATATTGGTGGTACATCTGCCTGTAAACTTGACAATGTATTGATGTACTTTGTTGGCAATAGGCCTGGACAGGTGCTCAGTAGCTGACCAAGTTTTACATGTATTGGGCCTAAATCTACAAATATATTGCGCAGAACTGCTAGTGTTGGTAAGTCTGGTTGACCAGTTTGGCCTCCTGTAACGAGAGTTTTTATGTAGTCCCAACCATTGCGGAGGAAATTTTCCACTATTTCTGCTTGACTAGAGCTATGCAAGGCTAGGTAATACTTGGCCTCCCTCTAGTGGTGTTGATATTTAATTCAGGTTTAAAGAAAATTTAATTATTTTTATATGTATAGGATAGTTTTGACAAAAAAACTGATATTTTTTTAATTTTTAAGATATGTATTATACCACTTTTTTTATGATTTGTCAATGATTTTTGATATTTTTGATAGTAGTTATAGGTTTAACTATGTGGGATGGGAAGCTGGAACTATAAAGGTTATGTGGTGCTAGGGAACACTCAGATGTATGAAGTTAAAAGGGTAGTCTTCCTCGTGTCAGGGTAGATGTATGTAAACAATGCTACTTCGGGTATATACCTTTTCTCCTTGACCAAAATAATTACAATAGACTACCATGAAAATTAACTACCACCACCCATAAGGTTTGAGGGTAGTCTGTACTAATTGATTAATAACTGAGATGACTTTTAACTTGATGAATAGTATTCATTGTCACAAAAATCAAATTAGAAATTAAGAATCTAGACAGATTTATCCTTTACATAATACTCAAAGTTTTTTACATTAACTTTAGAATCAGTTTAAGATTAAAATGAATAACATAGAATCTATAGTAATTGAGCGGTTTCAATCTTTAAGTCCTATTAACTTAGACAGTTGTCAAGTAAAGCGGGAGTTAGTTGGCTCCAGAGTAGCAATGGTAATTGACTGCCCATCCACAGAAAAGTGTCATGAATTGTGGCGCGATCGCTACTTATTAATGCGTCGTTGTTTAGATCTATGGTTAGCTAATCAAATTGTAATTAGTTATAAAGGTCATCCTTACGGTCGTACTCCAATACAACATCCTTTGGTATAGAATAAATTTTGATTTTTGGCACGATAATTCTATTTAATTAGCAAAACTTAAGTTTTATAGTGCTACGCGCAAGTTAAAAGTCAACTCCCCCAAGGGGGTAAGTCAAAAGTAAAGGATAATCTTTAGGTGAGTTTTCCCATCTGATAAAAAGTTAAAAGTTAGAATTTAAAAGTTGTCTTGGAGCCAAAAAAAATTAGCTCTCCAGTCTCTTTTAAGGAGATAAAAAAAATATTCGTATCAGTATTTTAATCCTTTGACTTTAGGAGTTTGTACTAAAAAGTATTTTTTATAACAAAATTGATGGGTTAGATAATATGTTAGATATTACGATAAATTAAAAATATTAGCACTTATCTCCCGTCTGAGTAAGTCTGAAATTATAGACTATTGTAAAATTCATCGCTATTTAGATTTCGGGAAAAGTATATTGGGGATGAATATATTTTATTTAGGTAAACTTATTATCCATCAATTATTGATACTTTACGGGATACTTTAGAAATAATTGATAAATATACGGTTTTAAAAGATATAGATTATTTATATTTTTATTGTGCAATTGATAATTTTTTATTTGGAGAATTAGATAACACAAAAGATGGCAAAATTGGGAATTTAATAATTTTCATAGTGTTTGGGAGAGAACATGTTTAACTGATTTACTCAAGCACACAGATTTATGTTTTGTTTCTTATCTAAATAGTAAGTATATTGCCTCATAAATAATTGCTAATTTGAAATACAAACACACAATAATCGATCTGAGGAATATTTTTCATGTCAATGGTAAAGATATTTTTCCTGATGCTGTAATTATTTTATTTAAGGTTAAATATAACTTCTTAAACTCGCGGCTTTCAGATTTAGTTTTACCTAAAACTTTATATCAAATTGAAAAGTTAAAAAATGATGACTTAGTCGACTAAACTAGCTTCAAATATAATAAATATAAATTAAAAATTGCTGTTATTAACCAAGAACATAAACTAGACCAAGAGGATAGGCTGGTAAATAATACTTTTATGAGTTAGCTAAATCATCGAAAATTGAGGGAGATATACTAAGAGTTTGTTATTTACTAGAGTGATTTTATTCTTACTGGGAAATATTGGATGATTTTAATACTGAAGAATTACAAATGATGAAAAATTTTAATTATTGATTTTATCTAGACGTGAAGTTTGGTCTCTTGTTATCGGACAGTTTTTTTCAACGTTTCATTCATTATGTATTGGGGTCAGAATCTCTAGTGAAAGATAATATATTTTATTTGTCATTATTTTGGGTTTAAGATAGACTCTGCTCTCTTAAAAAAATTAATCAAAGCTTTAATAATTTCCTCAAAAAAATTATGGGCAAAATTTATATCCAAATTATTAATATTAAATCTGCAAATTTTGACTATGATCTGAACCCAGGAAACAGAGAGGAAAATAAGAATAGAAGTATTAGAAAACAGTTTTTCTATGAATATCTGATTCAAAATTATCTGGTAAATTTTCAAAATATTGTCAGAAGTTGAAGTATTAATAGTGAGTTTTGGTTACCTATTTATATAAAAAATTTGCTACTGTTTACTTCTGGTGCTAAATATATAGATAATTATGTGAAGTTAACAGGAGTTAATATTATGAAAGTTATTGATAGTTATATTGATGGTTAAAAACTTCATAAATTCAAAGTTAGAGTTACAGCAATTTCGATTTTTATAAGGCAGAGCTACGGGGAAAAATGCTTGCACTAAATAATTTTCATTATTTACTTTGTACCTCATTTGCCCGAAATCTGCTGTATTCTTTTCAGGCAAATAAATAATTTTAATATAACTTACACAAGGGAATTAATTATAGTATTTGTAGGTTGGGTTGAGGCAAATAAACGAAAGATATTTAGTATTTATTGAGGGATCTTGTGAATTTCCTTAAAGGTAATTGTATTTTACTTGTATAAAAAACTGAGATTTTGATTATTAATAATGAATATCTTTACACAAATATTCTTTTTAAGAGACTAAATTAACTGAGTTAAGGGAATAGCGATCGCTTAAATAAATAATAACTCGACAATATGTTTAACCATGATAATTTTCTAATCATTCAACCTATTGTTTGAAACTGTTAGTCTTATAAAGATTTAGCTTTGATAAATTTTGGGCTGAAATTATCTAAAAAAAAAGACTGTTAACTGGATAAAATTCTCTATAGCTTCTTAAGTTAAAAGATATCCTAAAAATTAATCAAAACATTAGTTATATTTCTCAAGCAAGGTTAGGAAATCACATTAAAGATAGCATTCGTAAGTTGGGTTGAGGTAACGAAACCCAACATAAGACTGATTTCGGGCAAATGATGTACGGCTGTATTTAGTAATAATTATTTAATGCGAAGAATTTAGTTTTTTAAGTATACTTTATAAATCTAAAAGATGCTGTATATATCACTACGGATAAAAGTTAAAACATCCTAATGTTAATACTCAGATATAGCAGTCCTAAATTATATTTAAAGAAAGTATGATATGTAGTCAAATCAGCTATGCTAAACAATTGTACTTTTTCACGATATCTCATTTATATTCAAAATCATTGAGGATTAGTATATTTTTTCTTTTCAAATTTATTATATTACAGCGCTTTTAAAATTCATGACTTTACATCAAAAGCAAAATCTGGTATCGAAATTGCATAGAATGCTTTGATTACTGTGGCCAATGAGTATGAAAACTGCTGTCGCTAAAAAATGTACTCCAAAATTTTTATTGGGTTCCCCTATCTCTCAACCAAAGCTACAGCTAAAAAACGGACTCTAAAATTTTTGTTGAGTTGCCCTATCCCTTAGCCAAAGTTACAACTGTTCCCTATTCCTTAGTCTTGAAAAACATGAGCGATAAAAAACCAAACCTAGAAAAAGACATTTTCAAATATCTCAAAAAAAAAGGTACAAAATTTGTTCGTATCCTCTTTTGTGACAATGCTAACATTATCCGCTCCAAAGCATTCCATATTGACCAATTACCAGAACACTTCGATACAGGAGTTAGCATTACAGTCGCTCAACAAGCATTTACAGTTATGTCTGATGTGGTAATACCTGAAACAGGTCTGGCTCCGGTGGGAGAAGCTTGGTTAGTTCCTGACTGGTCTACCCTCCATATATTACCCTATGCTCCTACTCATGCTAGTGTAGTTAGTGATATGTTTAAAGATGGCTCCCCTTGGTCTTTGTGTCCTCGTAGATTTCTCAAACAAGCGATCGCTACTGCGGAAAAAGTAGGTTTACAAATAAAAGCTGCTTTTGAAAATGAATTCTATCTGTTGAAATCTACTTCTGATGGTATTGCCCCCACAGATAATACAGTTTTTGCCTCTACCTTCGGAATGGATATTAACCGTCTAGTCATTGATGACATTGCTGAGTCTCTCATTGCTCAAAAAATTCAAGTGGAAAAGTATTATCCAGAGTCAGGTCCTGGTCAACAGGAAATTTCTATCCGCTATACCGATGCTTTACAAGCTGCTGATAGACAAATAAGTTTTCGGGAAACAGTGCGAGGAGTAGCTCTCAAATATGGACTTACTGCTTCTTTTCTGCCGAAAATTTTTGCTAACAAAGCAGGTAGCGGTTGCCACTTACATCTAAGTCTCTGGGAAGGAGAGCAAAATATTGTTCCTGACTCAGATGAAATAGGGAAAATTTCCAAAACTGCTCGTTGTTTCATTGCTGGTATTCTCAAACATTTACCTGCTTTAATGGCACTGACAACTCCGAGTGTTAATTCTTATCGTCGCATTCGCCCTCATTTTTGGAGTGGTGCTTTTCGTACTTGGGGGTTGGATAACCGGGAAGCTGCTGTGAGGGTGCCGAGTAATTTTGCTCCCCCTTCTCCTACTCATTTTGAATTGAAAACTGTTGATGCTTCTGCTAATCCTTATTTGGCTTTGGGTAGTGTTATTGTAGCTGGTTTGGATGGTATTAACTGTGGTCTTGATGTGGGAGAACCTGTGTCGGTTGACCCTGGTAATATGATGCAGGCAGAAAGGGAGGCGCGGGGAATAGATGCTTTGCCTAGTTCGTTGGCAGAGGCGATCGCTCATCTGAATAATAATGATGTGCTGAAAAATGCTTTGGGGTCTGAGTTGGCTCAAGCGTTTATTGCTGTTCGGCAAGCTGAGTGGGAGGAAATGAAGAATATGGAAATAGAAGAGGAGGTTAAAATTTTGTTGTCTAGATATTGAGTTTTTGTCGGGGAAGATCCCTGATCACAGAAGTTTTATTATCAGTGCTTTTGAGATCATAGACCTCTGGGACTAAATCTTAATTCTGAACCTCTTGAGCGATCGCTCTACTTAATTTATTGCTGTGGATGTCTATAGTTATTTTAAATAAGAATGAGACACTATT